>JAESFP010000042.1_pt1:0-147500 | contig 403873 bp, 386 predicted proteins | sample 9266181 | NCBI WGS metagenome assembly JAESFP01 (sample SAMN14502547, study PRJNA617102) | algae metagenome | isolation source: Pegethrix bostrychoides GSE-TBD4-15B and co-occurring heterotrophs from... | place: USA: Grand Staircase-escalante National Monument, Utah | collected...
CCGACGACAACCTGTTCAACCGCTTCCGCGCCCACGTCATCGCCCGAACACAGGTCAACGGAAACTACCACGAACCCAGAGCCCTCAAACCCACCGCAAAAGCCCTCGCAAGACGGTTCGCCGCCGCAAGATAGGGGGGGCGTCAGGGGGCCAGGGTCGCCTCGATGACCTCGCAGACGCGGCCGATCTCGGCGTCCGTCAGGGCGCTGCCGGACGGCAGGCACAGGCCGTCGGCGAATAGCCTTTCGGCCACGGCCCCGCCGATCATGGGGTGATCGCGGAACACGGGCTGAAGATGCATCGGCTTCCACACCGGGCGGCTCTCGATGCCCGCCGCCTCCAGCGCCAGTCTCAGGGCCTCGGGCGCAACCGCCGTGGCGGTTCGGTCCAGCAGCATGACCGTCAGCCAGCGCGAATGCCGCCGCCCGGGTGCCTCGGGCGCGAAGGCCACGCCCGCCAGCGCGTCCAGCCGATCCCTGTAGCGGTCATGGATGGCCCGGCGCCGCGCCACCTTGTCCTCCAGCGTGGCCAGCTGGGCGCTCCCCAGGGCCGCCGCCAGCCCCGTCATCCGGTAGTTGAAGCCGGCCTCGGCGTGCTCATAGTGGACCGCCGGGACGCGGGCGGCCGTGGCCAGGCTGCGCGCCCGGGCGATCAGGACCGCGTCGTCCGAGGCCAGCATGCCGCCCCCGCCCGTGGTGATGATCTTGTTGCCGTTGAAGGAATAGGCGGCGGCCAAGGCTCCGTGCCCCGCGTGCCGTCCATCCAGCGTCGCCCCCACGGCCTCGGCCGAGTCCAGGATCACCGGCACGCCCTTTTCGTCCGCCATCGCGCGGATGGCTGCGATATCGCAGCACTGGCCATAGAGGTCGGCCGGCACGATGGCGCGCACCGCCAGCCCCTCCCGCCCGGCCCGCGAGAAGGCGTCCTCGATCAGGGCCGGATCTAGGTTCCAGTCCGCCGCGCCGCAATCGACGAAGATCGGACGCGCGCCGGCGTGCAGGATCGGCGCGACCCCTCCGATGAAGGTCAGGGTGGGGGCGATGACCGCGTCGCCCGGCCCCAGATCCAGCATGTGCAGGGCGAGATGCAGGGCCGCCGTGCCCGATGAGACGGCCGTGGCATGGGCCAGTCCCACCGTGCGGGCGAAGGCCTGTTCGAAAGCGGTCACCGCCGGCGCGGCCGACGAGACCCAGCCGTCGTCCAGCGTCGCCAGAACCGCTTCGCGATCGACCGGGCCCAGATCGGGCGCGGACAGGGCGATCATGACGAGATCCGTTGCGTCGAAGGCATCAACCCGCTGTCAGGACCAGGGGGACAGGCTGTTCCGCCGGACCGACGACCCTCCGCTCCACCAGCGGCCCGCCGACCAGGATCACCAGGGCGGCCACCACGACGGCGGAAACCGTGGCGGCCAGGACCATGCGTCCGCCCGTGCCCAAGCCGTCCTGATCGTCCATGCCGCCCCCGAATCCTTGGCGACAGAGGAATCACACACGGCCCGATGACGCAAGTCACCGAACCGTGTGTGTCAGATCCAGGGCCTGATCCGGCAAAGTGTGAGCGGTTTTCCGGTCGGATCAGGCCCCGGGAAACCATTGGACCTCGATTCACGGCATCGGCGGAATCGCGAAGCGATTCCTCCTCAGCCGATCAAGGTCCAGGGATCAGCCCGTGAACGGACGGATCAGGATCTCGACCCGGCGGTTCTGGGCGCGGCCCTCGGCGGTGGCGTTGGTGGCCACCGGCGCGCGCGAGGACAGGCCCTCGATGAACAGCCGCTCGCGCAGTACGCCCTGCGAGATCAGGGCGTCGGCGACGGCCAGGGCGCGGCGCTCCGACAGGGGCTGGTTGATGGCGTCTCCGCCCGACGAATCGGTGTGGCCCTTGATGTCCACGACCGAGCGGTCGTACTCGCGCAGCACGGCGGCCACGTCGGCCAGCACGGCCTCGAAGCGGGGCTCGATGTTGGACTGGTTCACCGCGAAGGTGACGTCCGACGGCATGCGCAGGATCAGGTTGTCGCCCTGGCGCGCCACGCCGACGCCGGTGCCCGACAGTTCGGCCTCCAGCGCGCGCTGCTGGCTGTCCATGTAGCTGCCGACGGCCGCGCCACCCAGGGCGCCGATGCCTGCGCCGATCAGGGCGTTGCGACGGCCCTGCTCGCCGTCCGAGGTGTTGGTCAGGTAGCCGAGAACGGCCCCGCCCAGGGCGCCGGCGATTGCGCCCGTGGCGGTGTTGTTGCGGCGCGGAGCCGAGGAATAGGGATCGGTCGTGGTGCAGGCGGTCGCGCCCAGCATGGCGGCGACGCCGAGGCCGCTGACGATCAGGTTCATGCGCATGGTGTGTCTCTCCGGGAAAAGCCCTCAGGCACCTCAACGTCGGCTTACGGTCAAGGTTCCGTTTGGGCAATCGCGGTCGCGTCAACGCGCCGCCGCCGCGAGACTGCCAATTTGCGCTGTCAGTGCGTAAGGCGCATCTCCGGCGTCCCACAGCGCGTGACGCCGCGCTCCACTCCATGAGGCCCCAGCCGTGACCGCCACCCTCGACGCCCTTTCCGCCGACAGCCTGACGCCCAAGGGCATCGTGCCGGTCTCGATGTCGCGCTACGACGCCGACTTCCAGGGTTTCAGCGACGACCTGGGGGCGTCGTTCCAGCGTTACGGCTTCGCCGTCGTCGCCGACCACGGCCTGGACGAGGATGTCATCCGCCGCGCCATCGACGACGCCAAGGCCTTCTTCGCCCTGCCCGAAACGGTCAAGCGCGCCTATCATCAGCCCGGCACCGGTGGAGCGCGGGGCCTGACGCCCTTCGGGGTCGAGGCCGCAAAGGGCGCCGCCTCCGTCGATCTGAAGGAGTTCTGGCACACCGGCCGCGAACTGCCGGAGGGCCATCCCTATCGGCAGTACATGCGCGACAACCTGTGGCCGACCGAGATCCCGGGGTTCCGTGACGACGTCTATGCCATGTTCGAGGCGCTGGACGCCCTGGGTCGCCGCATCCTCAAGGCCATCGCCCGCTATCTTCAGCTCGACGACGCCTTCTTCGAGGACAAGGTCCAGCTGGGCAACAGCGTGCTGCGGATGCTGCACTATCCGCCGGTCCCGGCCGATGCGCCCGGCGTCCGGGCCGGGGCGCACGAGGATATCAACGTCATCACCCTGCTGCTGGGGGCCGAGGAGGCCGGGCTTCAGCTGAAGGACGCGGACGGTGAATGGCTGGACATCGCCCCGCCGCCCGGGGCGCTGGTCGTCAACATCGGCGACATGCTGCAGCGGTTGACCAACCACGTCCTGCCGTCGACGACCCACCGCGTGGTCAATCCGGCGCCGGAGCGTCGCGGCTTCGCCCGCTATTCGACGCCCTTCTTCCTGCACTTCAACCCGGACTATGTGATCCAGACCCTGCCGGGCACGATCACGCCGGAGAATCCGGACCGCTATGCCGGCAAGTCGATCATGGCCGAGGACTTCCTGACGGAGCGGCTGAAGGAAATCCGTCTGCTCTGATCTTGATATCCCTCTCCCTATGGGAGAGGGCTTGAGCCCGCGACGCGTAGCGTCGTTCTTGGGCGAAAGGGGGAGGGGTGGAGGAGAGACGCGTCGCGTCGCGACGACGGGTGCGAGCCGGTGAGGGCAGAACCCCTCACCCTTTCGGCTTCACGCATCGCTTTGCTCTGCGAGCCTCAAGCCCTCTCCCTATGGGAGAGGGTCAGCCACGTCCGCACCCGGGTTCTCCGCGAACTGTCCGCCCCGGCGATAGCGCCACAGATAGGACGGCGCGATGGCCTCCAGCCCCGTGGCCTCGATGCCGAGGTCGCTCAGGCCGAGCGCGCCCGGGGCCACGACATTGTCTGTCTTGAGCATCAGCACCTGATCGCGCGTCAGCACAGGCGGGATACCGACCATCGCCGTCAGACCGGCGACCCGCCCCATGGTCGCGGCGACGAAGACGGGCAGGGGTGCCAGTAACCGGCTGCGACCGGTTTCGCGCAGGATGTACTTCAGGATGTCCTTGAACGACCACACCGCTGGACCACCCAGGTCGTAGGTCTTGCCCGCGGCCTCTGGGGTGACGATGGCGCGCGCGACCGCTTCTGCAACGTCGCCGACGAACACCGGCTGGAATTTCGTCTTGCCGCCGCCAATCAGGGGCAGGGCGGGAGACATCGTGGCCATGGCCGCAAAGCGGTTCAGGAACCCGTCCCCGGGCCCGAACACGATGGAGGGCCGCAGGACCGTCGCGGTCGGCAACACCGCCAGGATCGCCTGTTCGGCCTCGCCCTTGGTGCGGCCATAGGCGGCCTCGGACCCGGCGTCGGCCCCGATGGCCGAGATATGGACGAAGCGTTCGATTCCCTGCGCTGCGCAGGTCTCGGCGATCGTGCGGGCACCCTCGATGTGGGATTTGGCGAACTTTCCGCCCGGACCCTCGAACAGCAGGCCGACCAGATTGACGGCCGCGTTGGCCCCTTTCAGTGCCGCCTCGACATCGGCCGGGCGGGTGATGTCGCAGCGCACCGGCTGGATCTGTCCGACGTCGCCGCACAGGCGCAGGTCCTGGGCCAGGTTGGGGCGGCGCACGGCCACCTTCACGCGCCAGCCCTGCTTGGCCAGGGCGCGCACCACCTGGGTGCCGACGAAACCGGAGCCGCCGAAGACGGTGACGAGGCCGGGGGTCGTGTCGCTCATGACGGCATCCTGCAAAGGCGTTCGGGCGTGGGGATAGACGATGGTCCGATGGGCCGCAACGCGGGGCGGGGACGCAGGCGCCGCAAATCCTTCAAAAGCCGTGTTGACCGCACCCCTGCGCTGCCTTACAGGTCCGCGCCTTCCGGTCCGGGACGCCTTTGCGGCGAACCGGTCTGGGCCCAGATGGCGGAATTGGTAGACGCGCTGGCTTCAGGTGCCAGTGGCTGAAAGGCCGTGGAGGTTCGAGTCCTCTTCTGGGCACCATCTTCTCGAGCGGCGTCGGATCCGAAAGGGTTCGGCGCCGTTCGCGTTTCGGCCGTTGGCAAGACCTTTTCTTTCGGCCCGGCGCGCCCCATCTGGCGGCCATGGCTGATCCTCGCATTCCCGTCACCGTCCTCACCGGCTACCTCGGCGCCGGCAAGACGACCCTGCTGAACCGCATCCTGACCGAGGACCACGGCAAGCGATACGCCGTGATCGTCAACGAGTTCGGCGAAATCGGCATCGACAACGACCTGGTCGTCGGCGCCGACGAGGATGTGTTCGAGATGAACAACGGATGCGTCTGCTGCACCGTGCGCGGCGACCTGATCCGCGTCGTCGCCGGTCTGATGAAACGCCAGAAGCCGGGCGCGCCCGCCTTCGACGCCATCATCGTCGAGACGACGGGCCTCGCCGACCCCGGCCCGGTGGCCCAGACCTTCTTCGTCGACGAGGACGTCAAGGCCAAGACGACGCTCGACAGCGTCACCGCCCTGGTCGACGCCAAACACGTCATGGCGCGGCTGGATGATTCCAAGGAGGCGCGCGAGCAGGTCGCCTTCGCCGACCGCATCATCCTGAACAAGACCGACCTGGCGACGCCGGACGAGTTGGCCGCGGTCGAGCGGCGGCTGCGCGCGCTGAACCCGCTCGCCCCCATCACCCGCGCGGAGCGAGCCAATGTGCCGCTGGATCAGGTGCTGGGTCTCGGCGGGTTCGATCTGGAACGAATCCTCGATATCAACCCGCAGTTCGCCAACCCGGCTCACGGCGAGGATGGCCACGTCCACGACGAGCACTGTGGCCACGGCCACGCGCACGATCATGACCACGATCACGCCCATCACGGGCACGACCATGCGGACCATTCGCACGATTCAGACGGTTCGCACGCTGTTTCGGGGTCAGAATCGGGCCCTCGGGGGCACAATCATGCCGACGATATCCGCGGCATTTCCCTGTCGCTGGACCGGCCCATGAACGGGGTCAAGTTCACCCAGTGGCTGGATCAGCTGCTGGGCCAGCAGGGCCAGAATATCTTGCGTGCCAAGGGCATCATCGACGTCCAGGGCGAGGATCGCCGCCTGGTCTTCCAGGCCGTCCACATGATCCTGGAGGGCGATCTCCAGCGCGAGTGGGGGGCCACGGAGCGCCGCTGGAGCCGCGCCGTCTTCATCGGCCGCGATCTCGACGAGGCGGCGTTGAGGGCGGGCTTCGAGGCCTGCGCGGCCTAGAAATAAGCGATCAGCCGACCCATCACGACGACGCCGATCCACATGATGAGAGACCCGGCCGCCAAGCCCTTGGCGGCGTCGGGGATCGCGTCGGGCAGCTCCGCGAACAGGCTACGAAAGGTCCAGGCGTTCAGGCCCGCCACCCCGATCAACACCATCTTGCCCCAGAACAGGGCCGAGCCGGAAAGGGCCTCGGCGTCGGCCACGAACAGGAGGATGCCGCTGATCACCATGACGCCGAAGCCCGCCAGCGCCAGCGGGGTCACGGCCCGCGACAGGGCCATCGGCTCGATGCCCCGGCCATAACCGAGCAGGCGCAGGTCCAGCAGGCCGATCGCGCCGACCAGCAGGATCGCCCCGATCACATGGGCCGTGTTGGCGACGGGATAGACCAGAGCCTCGGAGCCGACCCAGCGGGCCAGCCCCGATCCCTCGATCGCCGCGACCAGGCCGCTCAGCGCAGTTCGACGGTCTTGCCGCCCGCGATGATGCGCTCGGCGCGGATCTCGCGGGTGCCGTCGCGGCGCGGGTAGCCTTCGACGGTCACGGTTCGCCCGACGGCGATGTCGGCCTCGGCGAGCCCCCGGGTCTGCATGCGGGTGACGGGGGCCAGGACGACGTCCCATCGCTGGCCGTCAACGGCGATGACGATGGACCCGTGCGGGCTGCCCCAGCTGGATTCCAGCACCTCGGCCGTCGGACGTAGCGCTCGCTCGGCGTCGTAGGAGCTCCAGCCATGATGGGCGGCGGCGGCCGTGGCGATCACGGCGGCGGTGCCGAAGGCCAGGGCGGCGGGTCCGAACCGAAGGGCCATTTGATTTCTCCCGGTTGTTCCTATCTGAGCCAGGATAGGGCATGGCGGCACGCTCATCCAGCGACGCGGCGCCGCGATGACAGGAACCTGACCCATGAGCGACCAAACCGCCCTCATCGTCGGTGCCTCGCGCGGCCTCGGCCTCGGCCTCGTCGCCGAATATCTGTCGCGCGGCTGGAGCGTGATCGCGACCGTGCGCGACGCCTCCGGCGAGGCGGCCCTGAAGGCCCTGCCGGATGCCGAGCGGTTGACTGTCCGTCACGCCGACGTCACCTCGGACGCCGACATCACGCGGCTCGCCTCGGCGGTCGAACCGACGCTGGATATCGCCTTCATCAACGCCGGGATCATGGGGCCGCCCGACATGGCCTCGGCCTCGGTCGAGGAGATCGACCGGGTCATGCAGACCAACGCCTTCGGCCCCGCGCGCCTGGCCTGGGCCCTGATGGACAAGCTCCGCGAGCAGACCGGCGTTCTGGCCCTGATGTCGACTGGCATGGCATCGATCGCGGACAACACCTCGGGCGGCTACGACGTCTATCGGGCGTCCAAGGCGGCGCAGAACATGCTGGCGCGCAGCCTGTGGATCGGGTCGGCGCGGGCGCGGGGCGTCACCGTCTTGTCGGTCAATCCGGGCTGGGTCCGCACCGACATGGGCGGTCCCGGTGGCACGATCGACGTGGAGACCAGCTGCCGGGGCATGGCCGACCAGCTCGCCGCCAACACTGGAGCGCACGAGCACCGCTTCATCGGCTGGAACGGCCGGGAGCTGCCCTGGTGAGCCACATCGACCCCACGCGCGAGGTCATGGCCGCCTTCCGCGACCTGCCGTCCGACCGACCGATCGCCATGATCAACCTGCTGCGCTTCAGGGATCGCGCCGACTATCCCCCCGACCGCGCCGACCACGCCACGGGGCTGAGCGGGGCCGACGCCTATCGCCGCTATGGGGCCACCGCAGCCGCGCCGTTTCAGAGGGCCGGTGGGCGGCAGGTCTGGTTGGGTCGCCCCGAGCTGACGGTCATCGGCCCGGCTGACGAGACCTGGGACCTGGCCTTCATCGCCGCCTATCCGACCGGCGACGCCTTCGTCGCCATGCTGCGCGATCCGGAGTATCGCGAGGCGGTCGTCCACCGTCAGGCGGCGGTGCTCGATTCCCGGCTGATCCGGTGCGAGCCGCGTGGACCTGGCGCTGCCTTCGGCGAGGACGGCGTGGCGTGAGGTCCTTCCAGTTCGACGCCCAGGTCACGGCGGCTCACTTCGAGGCGTCCGGGGCGGCCTTCGCCCTGGGGGATGGCTCGGTCCGCTTTGAGGACGGCACCTTCGACGCCGTCCACGACGGGGCGATCCTGTGCGCCGCCGTCCATCCCTCGGGCGAGGGCCTGGTGACGGGGGGCGACGACGGCCGCGTGATCTGGAGCCGCAAGGGCGAGGCCGGCTGCCTGGCTACCGCGAAGGGCCAATGGATCGACGCCCTCGACGCCTCGGCTGAATCGAAGCTGATCGCCTTTTCCGCCGGGCGCACCCTGTCGGTCATCGACGCCACCGACGCCGCCTTCCGCCGCGATTTCGCCCATGAGCGCACGGTTTCAGGCGTGGCCTTCGACCCGAAAGGCCGTCGCGTTGCCGCCTCGACCTATGGCGGGGCCTGGCTGTGGTATGCGCGCATCGCCGATCAGAAGCCGGTCAAGTTGGCCTGGGCCGGGTCGCACACGGGCGTGGCGTTCTCGCCGGACGGGGCCTTCGTCGTCACCACCATGCAGGACAACCAGCTGCACGGCTGGCGTCTGAAGGATTCCAAGAACCTGCGGATGGGCGGCTATTCTGGCAAGATCCGCAGCCTGGCCTTCCTGTCCAGGGGCCAGCTTCTGGCGACCTCGGGCGCACAAGGGGCCGTGCTGTGGCCCTTCACCGGCGCCAACGGTCCGATGGGGCGCGAGGCGTCCGAGATCGGCTTCGACGACACCACCCTGGTCATCCTCGTTGCGGCCCGCACGGCGCACGGCCGGCTGGCGGCAGGGCTGGCGGACGGGCGCGTCTGGGTGGCCGATCCGGCCGCCCAGGGACTGACCTTCGTCAAGGCCGACAAGGGGCCACCGATCACCGCCCTGGCGCTCAGCCCCGATGCCCGACGCCTGGCCTGGGCGGACGAGGAGGGGCAGGCGGGGGTGTCTGACCTCGCCGACGCTCTCGCCTGACGGGACCCCGGTCGCTCGGTTGCAAGGCCGCCCGGCGGCCTCTAGCGTCGCCGTATGGAGGAGGGCACCCCCGATACGCCGACGTCGCGCCGCAAGGGCCGTCCGATCCTGCTGGGGCTGCTGGTGCTCGCGCTGCTACCGCTCGGAGGGGTGCTGATCCACGCCCTGGTGCCCGTGCCGATGACGCTGCTGATGGCGCAACGGTCGCTGGACGGCGAGGGTCTGAGCTACCGCTGGCGCTCTCTGGACCAGATTTCGCCGCGCCTGGTGTCCTCGGTGATCGCGGCCGAGGATGCCCGGTTCTGCAGCCACAGGGGCTTCGACTTCGAGGCCATCGAGGACGCCCTCCGCGCCAACGAGCAGGGTCGCCGGATGCGTGGCGGCTCGACCATCAGCCAGCAGACCGCCAAGAACGTCTTCCTCTGGCCGGGCCGCGACTGGGTCCGAAAGGGGCTGGAGGCGGGATATACGGTCCTGATCGAGACGATCTGGGGCAAACGGCGCATTGTCGAAGTCTATCTGAACGTCGCCGAGATGGCCCCAGGGGTCTACGGCGCGGAGGCCGCCGCCCAGCACTGGTTCGGCAAGTCGGCATCGGATCTGTCGGCGCGCGAGGCGGCGAGACTGGCGGCCATCCTCCCCAGCCCCCGTCGCTATGACGCCGCCTCCCCGGGCCCCTACGTCCGGAGGCGGGCCTCGCGCGTCCAGGCGGCGGCGAACACGGTCCGCAATGAAGGGTTGGACGACTGCGTCCTGCCCTGATCGAACGCCGATCGATTTCGGCGGATTAACCCTTGGCGTTGGGGCTTGTCTTAACCGCGTCCTGATACGGCAGGTCGATTGCGGGCCGAGCGGGTCCGCGAGCAGGGACTGCCGGGGTTGCCATGACCATCGTCGCTCATCTCAGGGCCGTGACCCAGATCGCTGGCCGTTTCGCCAGGGACGGACGCGGCAATGTGGCCGTGATCTTCGCCCTGGTCCTGCCCCTGCTGATCATGATCACCCTGGGCGGAGTCGACATCAGTCGCGCCTCGACGGTCAAGATGAACCTGCAAGACGCCCTGGACGCTGCCACCCTGGCGGCCGCCCGGTCGCAGTTTGTCGAGGACGACGAGATCACCGAGGTCGGTCTGGCCTCGCTCCGCGCCAACCTGGCCCCGTTCCAGGAGATAACCCTGGACGCCGGCCAGACGACCTTCAGCCTGGACACCGAAACCGGGGCGGTGGTCGCCAACGCCGTGGTCAGCGTCAAGACGCTGGTGGCCAACATCGTCCTGCCGCCCTATGGCGAAATCCTGGACGACCGCCTGCCAGTGCGCGCTCATTCGGAAGTGCTGCGCTCGAACAACCGTATCGAGGTCGCGCTGGTCATCGACAACACCGGCTCGATGTCGGGCGCCAAGCTGGAGGCCACCAAGGCGGCGGCGATCGATCTCATCAACCGCCTCGAGGCAGCGGACAGTCGCTCGATCGAGGAAGACGCGATCAAGATTTCGCTGGTGCCGTTCTCGCAGACGGTCCGCGTTCATCAGGGCGGGACGAACAACGCGCCGAGCTGGGTATCGAACGCGAACAATCATACCGGCTCGACGGGCACCTATGGCATCTTCAGCGCCGGGCGGGGTCGCCTCGACCTGTTCCAGACCCTCGGCACGACGTGGAGTGGTTGCATAGAGGCCCGTCCCCAGCCCTTCGATATCCGCGATACCCCTCCGAGCAGCGGAGACCAGGCGTCGATGTTCGTCCCCTACTTCGCGCCCGACGAACCTGATCGGAACGACTATCCCAATCACTCGACCTGGCGGAACTGGCAGTACGAGGGCAACAACTACCTGGACGATAAGCGGTCGGGGTCGAACAGTTCCAACCCGTTCGCCAACAATCAGGCGCGTCGGGACGAGTGGTTCGCCCGCGTTCGCAACGTCAACAAGTATGTGAGCACCAGCGGCCTGAACACCGATTTCGGGCCGAACAAGGGTTGCGATCTCCAGCCCATCATCCGCCTGACGGATGCGTACGACACCCTCCGGACCGCCGTGGACAACATGATCGCCACTGGGAACACGAACGTGCCGCTGGGGGCCATGTGGGGGTGGCACACGCTGTCGCCCAGTGCGCCCTTCGGCGACGGCCTGCCCTACAACGCCGAGCGGTTGCAGAAGATCATCATCATCATGACCGACGGCGCCAACGTGCTGGGCGACACCTCCAGCCCCAATGATTCTCCTTACAACGGTCTCGGCTACATCTGGCAGAATCGTTTGGGCATCACCTCGGGCAACAGCAGCACCCGTCGCGACCGGATGGACGACCGTCTCGACCATCCCACCGCCGGCCAGGAAGACCTGTGCGGCAACATGAAGGACAGCGGGATCGAGGTTTACACGGTCGCTGTCCAGGTCGATTCGACGGCCCAGACCCTGCTTCGTCGATGCGCCACCACCGTCGAGGATCACTACTTTCCGGTCGACAGCGCCTCGGGCATCGGCGCGGCGTTCGACCGGATCGCCGGGCGGATCGAGAACCTGCGCATCTCGCGCTGATCCGGTGACGCTGGACGGGCGCGGGGTGCGGGTCCAGTTTGCGGCATCGATCAACCGAGGCGCGCACCCATGACCTATGTCACCGGCTTCCTGACCCCCGTGAAGACCCAAGACCGCGACCGCTACATCAAGTCCGCGGAAGCCTCCTGGCCGTTCTTCCAGAAGCACGGCTGCCTGCACCACATGGAGACCTGGGGCGTCGACATCGCCGACGGGCACACCACGGACTTCAACCGCGCGGTCAAGAAGGAGGAGGGCGAGGTGGTCGTTCTGGCCTGGCTGGTCTGGCCGGACAAGGCGACCGCCGACAGCGCCTGGGCCGCCATGATGGAGGACCCCGACATGGCCGGTATGGACATGCCGTTCGATGGCAAGCGGATGATGTGGGGCGGGTTCGAGACGATCTTCGAGCGTAAGCCCTGACCTAGCCTCCCACGAGCCCGGGACCGACCATCGCCAGGACAGCGACGAGGCCCGCCACGGCCGTGACGCCCGCGCCGGCCACGAACATCCAGACCGCCCGGGCCTGACGGCGACGCAGGGCGCGGGTCCGCACCTTGCGGATGATCAGCGGGGGCGTGCGGTTGAAGGCTTCCGAACCGACGATGTTGTGCTGGGACATGAACGCGCTCCCCGAGGCTGACCCGTCCAGGACTGGACGAGGCGACAAGCGCGGCGGGAGAGGCCGAAAGATGGCGAACGCTGGTAGGGCGCGAATCCGTGATCGGATGAACGTCGGTCGGCGTCAGCCGCAGAAGATCAGGCGACCCGAATAGGCGCGGTAATAGCCGCTGACCGGATCGTAGGACCGGTAGGTCGCCGCGCACCAGGCCGAGCGATTGGCGTCGCGATATCCCGCCCGCTGGTACGCCTGTCCCGGATAGCCGACGTGACCGCCGTAGCCCGAACCCGGATAGACCTGGTCCGGCCGCCCATAGGCCCCCCAGTACTGGGTCCCCTGATTGTAGGGTTGGTAAGCGTAAGCGCCCGAAGGCCCGTAGCCGCGCGTCCGGTGGCCAGAGCCGTAGTGCCGAACGAACGGTCGCTGGTCGCGCCAGCCGGCCCCGCAGTCATCGCGGCCCCGGTCCCAGTAAGCGTCGCAACGATAGTCGCCGGGACGATCCGCCTGACCGTTGTCGTTCCACCCGCCCCCGTGACTGGACCAGGTGCGCGACCCCTGGGCCGCCGGATCATGCCCGCCGCGATACTGGGCGGCGGCGGCGGCGGGGGCGGCGATCAGGCCGGTCAGGAGCAGGGCGACGGCGACGGCTTTCATGGATGGACGCCTCGGTTGGAGCGGGCGGGCCCGCGTGGATGAACCCTCAGAGGGTGACGGTGGCGGTGGTGCCCTGGCGGGTGCGGACGTATCGCATCAGCACGATCCGGTCGCCGCCGGCGCTGACGGGGGTGATCAGGAACCAGCCGCCGTCGGGCAGGCCGTCGAAGCGGAAGCTCCCGCCCGAGCAGGTCGTGGAGCGGACGTAGGAGCGGTAGTCCGAGTTGGGATCGGGCACCGTGCGCGCGCGCACCACGGCCTCGGGAACGGCCGCGCTGTCGGTCGAGCCGTACAGGGTCTGGAAGCGTTGGCGGGTGTAGGGGGTGTCCGGCGTCAGGGCGACCGATCCGGTGCAGGCGAAGCTCTGGCCGTCGCGGCCGAAGGCGACGCGGCCATCGATGCCGGCCGTGCCGCCCCGCGTCGACCAGGCGAAATCAGACGCCGAGAAGGCGGCGGGCGGCCCATAGGCGGCGGGCGCGGGCGCGGGCGCGCAGGCGGCCAGAGTCGCGACGACGACGAGGGCGGGAAGGGCGATGCGGACGGTCATGATACTCTCTGACTGCAACGGGATGACTTCGCTCGGCGCGCGAACCACAGAACGCCAAACGCGGACATAAGGTCAAGGTTGCGACGCCGGATGGCGGGCGCCACAAGGCGGCACGAGGGGACCAACCCGGTGGCGGTCATGGTCCCTGCAGACGTCCCTAAAGGATCCCCATGACAGTCGTATTCGCGGACATCCAAGCGGCCCAGGCGCGCATCGCGGGCCAGGTGGATCGCACGCCCGCGCGTCGCTCGCGAAGGCTGTCGCAACTGACCGGGGCCGAGGTCTGGGTGAAATACGACAACCTGCACTTCACCGGCAGCTTCAAGGAGCGCGGTGCGCTGAACCGGCTGCTGTCCCTGACGCCGGATGAGCGGCGGCGCGGCGTGGTGGCGGCCAGCGCGGGCAACCACGCCCAGGCCCTGGCCTATCACGGGGGCCGGCTGGGCATTCCCGTGACCATTGTCATGCCCGAAGGCACCCCTTTCACCAAGATCGACGGGACCCGCGGCCACGGCGCCACCGTTGTGATTGAGGGTGCGGACTTCACCGGCTCGACCGAGGAGGCCCACAGGCTGAGGGACGAGGAGGGCTTCGTCTTCATCTCCGCCTTCGACGACGAGGGCATCGTCATCGGCCAGGGCGTCTGCGCCATCGAGTTCCTGGAGGACGCGCCGGACCTCGATGCCCTGATCGTTCCGATCGGCGGCGGCGGACTGATCGCGGGCTGCGCCATCGCGGCCAAGGCGATGAAGCCGGACATCCGCGTGTTCGGCGTCGAGGCGGCCATGTATCCGTCCTTCAGCGCCCGCCGGCGGGGCGAGGCCCCCAAGTGCGGCGGGGCGACCATCGCTGAGGGCATCGCCATCAAGGCGGTTGGCGACATCCCTTTCGCCCTGGCCGACCCCCTGGTCGAGGACGTTATCGTCTGCGCCGAGGAGGAATTCGAAAAGGCCGTGGCCCTGTTCGCGACCCTGGAAAAGACCGTGGCCGAGGGCGCGGGCGCCGGGGGGCTGGCCGCTCTGCTGGCCCAGCCCGGGCGGTTCAGGGGGCTAAAGGTCGGGCTGGTGCTGTGCGGCGGCAACATCGACGCGCGGATGCTGGCGGTGGTGCTGAACCGGGAGATGGTGCGCGAGCGGCGGTTGATCGTTTATCGCATCCTGGGCGACGACCGGCCGGGCATGCTGTCGGCCATGGCGGCCGTCATCGGGGGCCTGGGCGGCAACATCATCGACGTCGTCCACAACCGGCTGGCACTGGACGTTCCGGCCAAGGGCGCGGAGTTCGACATCATGGTCGAAACGCGCGATAGCGCCCACGCCGACGAGATCGGCCAGGCTTTGAAGGACAAGGGTTATGCGCTTCGGATGGGCTAGCGTCGCGGTCGCGGGATCCCTGGTCCTGGCCGCCTGTGGCGGGGCGGGCGACGCCGGTATCGACGCCGAGGCCAACGCCCGGGCGGCGACCTTCTTCATGGACTCCAACGCCAAGGCCGAAGGCGTGCGGACCCTCGAGAGCGGGCTGCAATACAAGGTCGTGCAGTCGGGGTCGTCCGGGGCGGCGTCGCCGGACCGCAACGACCTGGTTCGCGTGGACTATGAGGGCTCCCTGACTGACGGCACGGTGTTCGACAGCTCGTTCAGCCGAGGTCAGCCCTATGTGACGACTGCCGAACAGGTCGTTCCCGGCTGGACCGAGGCGCTTCAGCGCATGAAGGTCGGCGACGAGTGGCTTCTCTATGTTCCTCCAGAGCTCGGGTACGGCGAACGCGGCCAGGGCTCGGACATCCCGCCGAACTCGGTCCTGGTGTTCCGCATCAAACTGCTGGACGTGGCCCCGGTGCCGGGCGGCGGACGGGGCGTGGGGCTGGCGACGGGGTAAGCGGCTTCAAGGCTTCCGACGCCATTCCTCGCGCACGCTCTCTTCGTCCTCGCCTGCCAGATGCAACTCACGCGCTGCCTCGAACGCCTCGGTTTCTAGCAACCGCGACAGGGCCCAGACCGCCGCGCCGCGCACCAGTTGCGAGGGGTCGTCCAGCAAGGCCTTCGCGCTGTCGACCAGCGCCGCATCCCCGCTGTTGCCGATCGCGTACAGCACGTTCCGAACGAATCGATCGCGGCCGATCCGCTTGACCGGGCTTTTGGAGAACAGGGCCCGGAACGCTGCGTCGTCCAGCGCCGTCAGGTCGGCCAGGCGGGGCGAGACCAACGCTTCGCGCGCCGTCAGCCGGGCCTCGCGCGCGGTCTCGGCGAACTTGTTCCAGGGACAGACGGCCAGACAGTCGTCGCAGCCGTATATGCGCGAGCCTGTCGCCGCGCGGAACTCCACCGGCCAGGGCCCGGCGTGCTCGATGGTCAGGTAGGACAGGCAGCGCCGGGCATCCAGCTGGAACGGGGCCGGGAACGCGTTCGTCGGGCAGGCCGTCAGGCAGGCGGTGCAGGAACCGCAGTGCTCGACCTCCGGGGCGTCGGCCTCGATCTCGGCGGCGGTCAGGATGACGCCCAGGAACAGCCAGTTGCCGTGCTCTCGGCTCAGCAGATTGGTGTGCTTTCCCTGCCAGCCCAGGCCCGCCCGCTGGGCCAGGGGCTTCTCCATCAGGGGGGCGGTGTCCACGAACACCTTGACCTCACTGGGCAGATGGGCGGCCCCCAGCCGCGCCGCGACCTGTCCGGCCAGAGTCTTCAGCCGGCCCTTGATGACCTCATGATAGTCGTCGCCGCGCGCGTAGACCGAGATGTAGGCCGCCGAGCGATCCTCCATTTCAGGCAGGGGGTCGCGCCCGGGACCGTAGTTCATGCCCAACACGATGGCCGTGCGCGCGCCCTCCCACATGGCGGTCGGGTGGGCGCGGCGCTCAAGGGTCGTCTCCATCCAGCCCATGTCGCCGTGCCGGCCGGCCTCGACGAAATGCGCCAGCCGCTCGCCCGCGCTCCACGGCTCTGACGCCGAGGCGAAGCGGCAGACGTCGAAACCCAGGTCGGCTGCCTTGGCGCGCAGGATGTCGCGAGGGTCGGACATGGGCGCGGTTTACGCGCTGACGACGTGCAGGGGGAGCCTAGAAGTCCAGGTCCGCATAACAGGCCGCGGGGGCCAGGCCCTGGAACCGGTCGGCCAGCAGGGGGCGGAAGCACGGCCGCGACTTGATCTTCATGTACCAGGTCTTCAGCCCCGGCCACGACGCCCAGGCGATCTCGCCGAAATAGTCCAGCGTTGACAGGTGGGCCGCCGCCAGGATGTCGGCCTGGCTGAGCCGTCGCCCGGCCAGCCAGTCACGCCCGGACAGCAGGCCGTCGAAGACCGCCAGATGGTGTTTTAGCGCCTCGCGGCCCTCGCGCAGCATCCGGGCTTCCGGCGGGCCGAGGCGCAGCAGGGGCTTCTCCATCCGCTCGTGTAGCAGGACGGCGTTGACCTCGTCGGTGAAGCGGCGCTCGAACCAGGCGGTCAGACGCCGGACCTCGGCGCGCTCGCCGGGATCGGTCGGCATCAGAAGAGGCGCTTTCTGGCCGTCCTCGATCCAGCCCAGTATGGCCTGGACCTCGCACAGGGTCAGGGCGGGCGGACCCGCGACCTGCAGGACCGGCGGCATGCCCGAGGGGTTCAGGTCGCCGACGGGGCAGTCCGGCTCCCACGGACGCACCAGGACCTCGGTCCAGTCGATCCGCGCCTCGCCGAGCGCGAGGCGCGCCGCGCGCGAGCCCGGATCGAAGGGAAAATGGAACAGGACGCTCGCGGACATACGGCCGGTCCTGCCGCATCGGCCGTTAAATCCGCGTTTACGGTGATGGCGAAGGCGTGGCGGGGACGGCGGAAGTCCGCAGGCCACGGGGATCGGCGTGGATCAATACATCCGCATCCGGGAAGGCGGCCTGGACGCGTTTTTCGGCGTCGACGACGATGTCGTGCGCGGCCTCGAACGTCAGGGCCCGGTCCAGATCGATGTGCATCTGGGCGACCAGACGCGAGCCCGACGTCCGCGTTCTCAGCTGATGCACGCCGCCCACTCGGGGATCGGCGAGGACGGCCGTGGTCAGGGCGGCGCGGTCGGCGTCTGATGTCTCCCGGTCCAGCAGTTGATCGCCGGCGCCTTTCAGCAGACTCAGTGCGCCCCAGAACAGCCAGACGGCCACGACCAGACCTCCTGCGGCGTCCAGCCCGGGCGCCCCGAGAAAGGCCCCAGAAACCACACCGATCAGAACGACCGCGCCGGCCGCCAGGTCTGCCGCGTAATGGGCGCGGTCCGCCTGAATGGCCATGGAGCTACTGGCCTTCAGCGACCGGGTCTGGATCCAGACCAGGCCTGCGGTCAGGATCATGGAGATCACCACCACGCCGATCGCCCATGACCCGCCGGTGACGGGACGCGGGTCGAACATTCGGGCCAGGGCCTCCCAGCCGATGAAGATCGCCGAGGCGAAGATCAGGCCGGCCTGGACCAGGGCCGCCATGGCCTCGCCCTTCCCATGTCCGTAACGGTGGGTGTGATCTCCCGGCCGGGCCGCCCACCGCACGGCATAGAAGGTGGTGAGCGAGGCGGCCAGATCGAGCGCGGAGTCGGTCAGGGACGCCAGGATCGATACGGATCCTGACGCGCCCAGGGCGAAGGCCTTCAGCGCGATCAGCACCACCGCCACCGCGACCGACAGGGTCGTGACCTGGCGCGCGTCCAGGGTTCTGGAGGCGGCGGAGGGGGTGGGCGTGGCAGGGTCGGACATCGCCGCATGTTCTGGCGGATCGCCCGTGGGTTGCCAATGGTCGCGAAGTCGCGGACCGGCGTTAGCGTTTCCGCCACGAAAGGGCCTCAACATCCTAAACAGATGGTGATGAAGGCCGGAGCGACGATGACGGCAGGTTTTGGCAAGGCGGGCAGTGATGCCGTGGACCGGTGGGTGCCACGCGGCGAGGCCCTGTCCCTGCTCGGCGTGAAGACCCAGACCCTCTACGCCTATGTCAGCCGGGGGCGGATCGCTGCGCGGCCCGATCCGGAGCATCCTCGCCGCAGTCTGTATGCCGTCGCCGACGTGGTCCGACTGAAGGGCGGCGCGACGCCGGAGCCGGCCGGCGCGGTCGTGCCCTTCGAGCCCGAAGTGAAGGGTGAGGCCCGCATCGATTGCTCCGTCAGCCATGTCGCGGACGGCCGCATCTATTATCGTGGGCGCGACGCCGCAGAATGGGCGCAGGGCGCGACCCTGGAGGAGACCGCGCGACTTCTATGGTGTTGCGAGGCCACCAACCCCTTCGCGGGACTGGGCGTCCGGGTCGACACGGCCGGAGGCGCGTCGCACCGCGCCCGCCTGTTCGCCGCCCTGTCGCGCCGGGCCGAAGAGGATGCGCCCTCCGTCGGTCGCGACGCGGGGACCCTGCGTCAGGAAGCGGCCTCGACCCTGAACGAGGTCATCGACGCCATCGCCGGGCCGGGTCCCCGGCTCTTCTTTCACCAGCGGTTGGCGCGGGGCTTCAAGATGCTGGAACGCGACAGCGTTCATCTGCGTCGTGCCTTGGTCCTGGGCGCAGAGCACGACATGAACCCGTCGGTGCTGGCGGCCCGGGCGGCGGCGTCCGGAGGGGCGTCACCGGCAGCGGCGACCATGGCGGGCCTGTCGGCGCTGCATGGGTCGGCGATGGTCCGGACGGTCAAACGGTCGATCGCCTATGTCATCGAGGCGCGGCGCGACCCGGCAGGCGCGGCGCAGCGGCGCATGATGTCGGAATCCTGCCTGCCGGGGTTCGGCAGCGACAGCTTCCCACACGGCGATCCCCGGGCCGAGGCCCTGCTGGCGCTGGCCGACCTGCCTGCCGACCTGACGGCGATCGTGCGCGAGGGCGAGGCGGCGTCTGGCCAGAGGATCGCCTTCTCGGGGGCCCTGGCCATCATGGCGCGGCGGCTCGATCTGCCCCGGGATGGCGCGCTGGATGTTCTTCTGGCGGGGCGGCTGGTCGGGTTGATGGCCCACGCCCTCGACCAGATCGTCGGAGGATCGCCGATCCGGGCGCGACTGCGCTACACTGGCCCTCGCACCTCGCATATCGAGACTTGAAAGCGAGCGCCTGATCGCGGATGCAGGTGGCGGCCTGTCCGGGGATGGCCCGACCGGGGGACAAGGAAACTCATGTCGGACTGGCTCGCGGCGATCATCCTGGGCATCGTCGAGGGGCTGACGGAGTTCATTCCCGTCTCGTCCACCGGACATCTGCTGTTGCTCGGCCACTTCATGGGCTTCGAGAGCGAGGGCAAGACCTTCGAGATCGTGATCCAGCTCGGCGCGATCCTGGCCATCGTCAGCGTCTATTTCCGGCGCCTCTGGGCTCTGGCCACGCGCTGGCCGCGCGACGCCCAGGCCCGGCATTTCATCATCGGCGTCCTGATCGCCTTCCTGCCGGCGGCCGTCGCGGGGGTGTTCATGTACGACATCATCAAGGAGATCTTTTTCGAGACCCCGGTGATCATCTGCAGCGCCTTGATCGTCGGCGGGGTTCTGTTGCTGCTGGTGGACCGCATGAAGCGTGTTCCCCGCTATCTCGATGTGAACACCTATCCACTGCGGGTCTACGGCCTGATCGGCCTGTTTCAGTGCCTGGCCCTGCTGCCCGGCGTGTCGCGGTCGGGAGCGACGGTCGCGGGCGGTCTGCTGCTGGGCACCGACAAGCGGTCGGCGGCGGAGTTCACCTTCTTCCTCGCCCTTCCGACCATGGGCGGGGCGGTGGCCTATGACCTGCTCCAGAGCCGCAACGATCTGGATTTCACCGACGCCGGCCTGATCGCCGTGGGGTTCGTCACCGCCTTCGTGACGGCGCTGTTCGTGGTGCGGTTCCTGCTGGATTTCGTCAGCAAGCACGGGTTCGCCCCCTTCGCCTGGTGGCGGATCGCTGTCGGGACGCTGGGACTGGTGCTCATCTGGGCGGGCGTCGGAGCCTGACTTGTCAGGCGATCGGCTTTGGGGTCATCGTTCGACCATGACCAGCCAGCCCGCCGAAGGTGAACGCTTCCAGTCGTTCCAGGCCTTCTATCCGTACTATATCCACGAGCATTCCAACCGAACGTGTCGGCGCATCCACGTCGTCGGGTCGGCGCTGGTGATCGTAGCGGCGCTGCTGGGGCTGTTCGTCAGCGCCTGGTGGTTCGTCGCCATCCCCCTGGTCGGCTACGGCTTCGCCTGGGTGGGACATTTCTTCTTCGAGAAGAACCGGCCTGCGACGTTCAAATACCCGCTTTGGAGCCTGATGGGCGACTGGCGGATGTTCTTCGAGACCGTCAGCGGCCGAAGACGCTTCTAGTTGTCCCTCAGTTCGACGCGGTTTCCCACGCGGGCGGACAGCCGTCGAAGCGACCGGCCTCGATGATGGTCAGGCGACGCTGGTTGAAGCGCATCACCGGATCCATCGAGCGGCGGCCGTGCCCGGTGTAAAGATCGACCCTCTGGCCGCGAATGGCACCGCCCGTATCCGACGCAAACCAGTAGCCGTCGTGAACGGTGCCGTCCGGCAGGCGGATGCCGACCGTCTCGCGGATGAAGACGCGCGTGCGGCGGGGGATGACCCGTGGATCGGTGGCGATGGTGCGCATGGCGATGGGGCGGCATCCCAGGGAATCGTTGCCCGTCGCGCCGCCTCCGCCCGCGTGATACAGACTGGCGTGGGCGCTCCAGTCGGGGTCGCGGGCCATCAGCTCGGCCTGTTCGGCGGTCAGTTCCGCCAGCGCGTCTGTGGAACCGTCAGGCGTTTCGGTGCTTTCCATCACGACCGGATCGGCCGCGACGGCCGCCTCGTAGGAGATCGGATCGCCGGCCGGGAAGGCCGCAGCCCAAAGCATGGCGAACGCCGCGACGGTGCTGAACACAGATCAGACTCGGAGGTGACGCCGGCTCCAGTCCGTACCGGCGGTCGCGGTGTCGCCGCGACCAATGGCCAGATTGTGGCACCTGGCAGGCCTGCACCGCGCGGACAGGCGAGCCGCGTGGCCAAGTCTCTGAAGGTCCGGGGTCTTTCCCGGCGTGCCTATAGGCGGCTGGACCTTGATAGTCCGTGGTCAGCGGTCGTCGGCGATCACGGTGCAATGGATCGCGCCGACGCCAGAGAAGACGCAGGTGGAGCGAGCTCCGATCTTGGCTTCGTGGACGCCGGTGACCGCCCCCGTGGAGATCAGCGTACCCTCCGTGAGCGGCCGTCCGCGCCTTGCGCAGTGCTCGATCAGGAACCGGACCGATTCAAATATCCCCGCCGGGATCGAGTTCGCGGTCCCGGTGCCGACGACCTCGCCGTCGATGGTTGTCTCGACCTCGATCCCGGCCAGTCGCGCGCGCCAGTCCTCGATCTCCGCCCCAAGGACCAGACCGGCATTGTTACCGAAATCGGAGGCGACGACGGCGGACCCCAGGTCGTTGATGGTCTTCAGCGGACTGCCGGCCAGTTCGACACCGATGTGCAGGGCGGCGATGACATCGACGGCCTCGTCCAGAGTCCAGTCCAGCTTGGAGGGATCTAACGCGCCTACCCGGGCCACGAACTCGCCCTCGACCGCCGCGAACCCGCCCGGGATCGCGGGCAGGGGGGTCGGCATGGCGGTGGCGGTCCACAGATTACGCCGGAAGATCGGACCGGCCAGGCGGCGGGCCCCGAGTTGTTCGTGAAGGGCGGGCGGGACCATGCCGACTTTCCAGGCGACGATCTCGTCGGGATAAAGGTCGATCGCCACCTCCTGGGTAGCGTAGGCCGCGGCCATGTCGAGCGGCAGTTGACCGGGAAAGTCGGCCAGGGCGCGGCACGCCAGGCGCGCCTCGACGAAACGCGCGGCGATCGCCGCCGTGTCGGACCGGGTCTGCGAGGCAGTGACCACGCTCATGCCGCGTCCGCCGAAATCGTGGGTCTGCCCGTCACGCCGTCTGTTCCCAGTGTCCCCATCGGTCTTGCCGCCGGTCACAGGATGATTGGAGCGTTAGGAAACCGGTGTCAACGGGGAGATTTCCCGCTGTGCCGGTGGCTGAGTTTTCATGGCGCCTGCCCGGCGACGGTTGTATGGCTGTGAGGTCCTGCATGATGAGGTCGAGCTTGACCGACGACGACACCACGGCCTCCCGCGCCGGGCTGAAGCCCGGAAAACGGCCGACGATCAACGATGTGGCCCGGATCGCCGGAGTCTCCAAGAAGACCGTCTCGCGTGTCATCAACCAGTCGCCGTTCGTCCGCGAGGAGACCCGCGTCAAGGTGTCGGCGGTCATCGACGACCTGGGCTTCACGCCGGATGTCCAGGCGCGCGGGCTGGCGTTTCGTCGCTCGTTCCTGGTCGGGCTGATCTATGACAACCCTAGCCCGAACTATGTCGTGAACATGCAGCAGGGCGTGCTGGACGCTCTGCGCGGGTCGGGGCTGGAGTTGGTGGTCCACCCTTGCGACCGGTCCAACCCGGCCCTGGTGTCCGAGATTCGCGCCTTCGTGGAGCGTCAGAAGCTGTTCGGCGTGATCCTGCCGCCGTCGGTTTCGGAAGACGAGGCCGTCATCGACGTGCTGCGCGAACTGGACTGTCCCTATGTGCGAATCGCCTCGGTCTCGCTGGACGCGCCCGAGCGGATGCTGGTGACCAACGACCACCTGGGTGCCGCTGAGGCCGGACGGCACCTGGCCGATCTCGGCCACCGACGGATCGGCTTCATCTCCGGCCCGGCCCTGTTCCGCTCCAGCGCGGTGCGCGGCGGCGGCCTGCGTGACGCCCTGGCCGAGAAAGGGGTGGCGCTGGACGAGGGGCTGGTCGCCGAAGGGGCCTATACGTTCGAGAGCGGCGTCGAGGCGGCGATATCCCTGCTGGCGCTCGACCCGCGCCCCACCGCCATCTTCACCGGCAATGACGAGATGGCGCTGGGCGTGTTCAAGGTCGCGCGCGACATGGGCCTGGAGATCCCCCGCGACCTTTCGGTCGTCGGGTATGACGACCTGCCGATGGCGTCGCGCGTGTGGCCGAACCTGACGTCGGTGCGTCTGCCCATCCGGGACATGGGCCGGATGGCGGCCGAGAAGCTGCTCGCGCCCATGCGGGGGCTGGACCCCGCCAAGCTGGACCAACCCGAGGTTCGGCCGTCGCTGGTCGTGCGCGATTCAGCGACGGCGCTGAAGCCCTGACGGCTCAGACCACGGTGCGGATGTAGTCCGCGATCTCCGCGTCCTTTGCATTGGCGAAGAAGTAGTCCTGGAACCGCTCGCCGGCGACGGCGGCCTTCAGCAGGTCCTGATCGACGGTCTTCAGCACCGTCAGCATATCGTGGCAGGTCACGGCCTTCAGATCGCGCAGGATGCCCCGGTTGCGGGCCATGATCTCGGCGCGCTCCTTGGGATAGCCGAGGCCGCGCTCGCCCTCGAACAGCTTGCGATAGACGTCCTGCAAATTCAGTTCCGCCGCCCAGCCGAAGCCCTTGGCGTAGGGCATGGAGATGGCGTTGCCGTCGTTGATCTGTGCGAACAGGAAGGCGTCGGTCGGGTCGATCACCAGGCCGCAGAAGACGCCGGGCATGGCGTTGCAGGCCAGCATCGATCCCATGCCTGTGCCGCAGCCGGTGACCACGAAATCGGCGGCGCCGGAGTTCAGCAGAACGCCGGTCAGCAGGCCGTTCATGACATAGGTCAGAGAGGCTTTGTCCTCGGCCGAATACATGCCGTAGTTGAAGACCTCATGCCCCAGCGGCTCGGCCACGGCCGTCAGGGCGGCGTGGATGGTCGCGTTCTTTGCGGCCTGGCTGTTTTCGGTGATCAGGGCGATCTTCATGGGTGTTCTCCGGGCGTCGGGCGGTTCTTTAACGGCAGATTTGCACCGGGATATGACACCGGTTACCTATGGTCGCAACCCGGGGATGGCTCTAAGCCGCTCTCCAAGACGCCCCGCCAACGATCTGTGAGCCGACGCCTATGCCCGCGAGCCCCTTCGACCTGACCGGAAAAGTCGCCGTCGTGACCGGCGGCAATACCGGCATCGGCCAGGGCATCGCCCTGGCCCTGGCCGATGCGGGCGCGGCCGTGGCCTCGGTGGCTCGTCGTCCGTCTGATGACACCGTCGGTCGCTGCCTGGCCAAGGGGGTCAAGGCCGTGTCGGTCCAGGCCGATCTGGGCTCGATCGAACCGATCGACCGCATCGTCGAGGAGGCGACGGCGGCGCTGGGCCCCATCGACATCCTGGTGAACAACGCCGGCATCATCCGCCGCGCCGACGCCGTCGACTTCACCGAGGCCGACTGGGACGCAGTGATGGACGTCAATCTGAAGTCTGTCTTCTTTCTCAGCCAGGCCGTGGTCCGCCGCTGGATCGCTGAGACGCGCGGCGGCAAGATCATCAACACCGCCTCGATGCTCAGCTTCCAGGGCGGCATTCGCGTGCCGTCCTACACGGCATCCAAGTCCGGCGTCGCCGGGCTGACCAAGCTTATGGCTAACGAGTGGGCGACGCACGGCATAAACGCCAACGCCATCGCGCCCGGCTATTTCGCCACCGACAACACGCAAGCGCTGCAGGACGACCCGGTCCGGTCCAGGGAAATCCTCGGCCGCATCCCCGCCGGGCGGTGGGGCCAGCCTGCGGACATCGGGGGCGCGGCGGTGTTTCTGGCGTCGGCGTCGTCGGACTATGTGCAGGGAATCACCCTGCCCGTCGACGGTGGCTGGCTCGCGCGCTAGCGTGAGGCCATGACCATTCTCTGCTTCGGCGAGATGCTGTTGCGTCTCGCGCCCGACCCTGGCCAGCTTTTGCTTCAGTCGCCCGGCCTGACCGTTCGGCCGGGGGGAGCGGAGGCCAATGTCGCGGTGTCGCTGGCCCGGTTCGGCGCACCCGCCGCCCTGGCCACCGTCCTGCCGGACAATGCCCTGGGTCACGCCGCCCGCGACGAGGCGCGCCGACATGGAGTCGACACCTCGCGCGTCCGATTCCTGCCCGGCCGGATGGGGCTCTACTTCCTGACGCCGGGCGCGGTTCGCAGGCCGTCGGACGTGTTGTACGACCGCGCTGGGTCCGCCTTCGTTCGCCACGTCGAAGAAGCGTTCGACTGGGCAGAGATGCTTCAGGGCGTCGAATGGCTGCATCTGTCAGGGGTCACGCCCGCGACCGGACCGGGCGGTTCGGCGGCGGCCCTGAAAGCGGTCCGCGCGGCTGGGGCGTCGGGCGTCAAGGTCAGCTTCGACGGCAACTTCCGCGGCAAGATGTGGTCGGAGTGGGACAGCGATCCCCCCGCCGTCCTGGGCCAGTTGCTCGCCGGGGCCGAGCTGGCCTTCGCCGACGACCGGGATTTCGCCTTGGTGCTGGGACGCAGCTTCGATAGCCCCGATCCGGCCGAACGCCGCCGCGCCGCCGCCGCTGTGGCATTCGAGACCTGGCCCCGGTTGCAGCGGATCTGCTGCACCTTGCGGGTCAACGACAGCGTGGCCGACCAGACCCTGTCGGCGGTGATGATCACCCGAGACGGCGAGCACCATGCCGCGCCCATCGCCCTGAGCGGTGTCGTCGATCGCGTGGGCGGCGGAGACGCCTTCGCGGCGGGCGTTCTGCATGGCCTCTGGCGGGGATGGTCGAACGACGAGACATTGAGCTTTGGCCTCGCTGCTGCGGGGCTCAAGCACTCCGTGTCCGGTGACTTCAATCTGTTCGACGAAACCCAGGTGCGGGCCGCGGCAGCAGCGGACGGGTTCGACATTCGTCGCTGAGCCGAACGGCAGCGCTTTTGCCGTTTCCTTAACCCTGGTTGTTCACCATGCGAGTCCGCCGGGCCCTTCCGGCTGTCGGAGAGCGCAATGGCCGAACTGTCGGTCGCCCAGCGTGCCGTTCTGGCCCAGATGGTCGAACGGCTGCCGGACAAGACGCTGAAGACCCTGTCCCTGGCCGTCGCCCAGATGCCGGGCGCCAGGGCGCGCGCGCTCGCCACCATGCTGGCCGAGGAGGGCGTGGACCGGAAGCGTCGCGCCGTCGCCTTCGGGCCCATGCTGCCGCTGTTTCAGGCCAGGCCCGACGGTGTCGAGAGCCTGACATTCCCGCCCGTCGTCCTGCCGCGCCTGTGGAAGGCGGCATCGGCAACAGAGCCGAGCTTGCTGCCCACGCTGGACGACATTCGACTGCGAGAAGACGATCCCAGAGTCGTCGCCGTCGCGGACCGGTTCTGCGTGGCCGCCGCAGGCGTGATCCGTGACAAGCCGGATGTCATCTGGCCTCTGGTGACGGGGCAGGAGGCCGCGCGCGACGCCGGGCTTGTCGATCTCGCACGTTGTTTTGATCTCGCGGTCCTGGCCCGGCGAGGTCTGCGCGCCCTTCCCCACTGGATTCTCCGGCCGACGGCGGATCAGCTGGCTGAGCTGCGGCTGTTGATCCACGACGCCGGTGAGATCACGCCCGATGGCGGCCCGCGCATGCTGGAGATTCTGTTCGGGCATCTGGGCGACGCCTCGCTTGTCCTGCGGTTGGTGGTCCACTCGTCGCGCGCGGCCGGCAAGGAGGGCGTTCTTTCGGGCTCCGAGATGGCCGTCTTCGTCAATCGACTGATCGCCGAGGTCGAGGCGCGCGTGGCCCTCATCGGAGCCTTCAAGCCCGGAGCGGGTGCCGATCCCGGTCAGACCATCAGGACCGATATCGCCTGGTGCGCGGAAACCCTGGCCGAACTGGACATGACGCTTCAGCTCGACCCCGAGGGCGAATGGGGCAAGGCCGCCCGGGACGCTCGCGCGCGGATCAACCGTGGCCTTTCGGCGACGCTGAAGTCGACCGACAAGGCGCTGGACAAGACCATGCCGACCAAGCGCGTTCAGACAGCGGGGCGGATGACGCGGGAGGCGCCGGATCTGGACCAGATCGTCGCTCCCGAGATGGTCCAGAACGCCACGGCCCTGCTGACCTTCGTCGGAGCCATCCGCAACGCCGCCCAGATCTTCGGCATCGAGAGCCAGCGGTCGCAGCTGGTCCAGTCGATCATCGATCGCGTCACCACCCATGTCGATCAGACCATCGAGGCCGTGAACGCCGGCGAGGCCCCGGATCAGGCGTCGGCCCTGGCGCGAGTGGAAACCCTGGCGAAATTCCTGCTCCTGATCGGCGCGACGGACCCGGCCAAGACCGTCCGCCGCCGCGCCGCCGCCGCCGGCGCCCTGCCCAAGATCGCCTGACCGCCAACGAGCGTCGTGACGACGACATCGCGTCGCGGGGCCTCGCGGCACGGCGGACGATCCGCTAAGCCACGATCCATGATCGCCTTCTGGACCCTGACAGGCCTCGCGGCCGCACTCGCCGGCCTGATGGTGCTGACCGGAGCCCGGCGGGGGGCGGACGCGAGCGAGCCCGCGGCACCGACGGCGTCGGCGGAACTTGACGAACTGGATCGACTGAAGGCCCGAGGGTTGCTGGACGAGGAGGCCTGGGCCTCCGCCCGCGCCGAAGCTGGTCGCCGGCTGCTGGCACAACCCGCCGCGCCCCTGCCGCTGATGATCGGTCCGCGCGACCGGACGATCGCGCTCGGCGCTCTCGTCGCGACCGCCGCGGTGGCGCTCGGCCTCTATTTTGTCATCGGCGACCCGGGTCTGCCGGACCGCCCCTATGAGCGCCGGATCGATGAGTGGGCCGCCTCCGCCGAGACCCTCGATGCGCCGCGCGTCGCCGCGGTCCTGAGCCGCGCGGTCAAGCGCGAGCCCGAGAACCTCACCGCCCTGACCATGCTGGGCGCGGCGCGGTTCGAGGCCGGCGACCCGATCGGTGCGGCCACGGCCTTTCGTCGCGCCCTGACGCTCCAGCCCAACGACGCCACCAGCTGGGCGCGGCTCGGCGAGAGCCTGGTGCGCGCCGCCGAGGGCGAGGTCCAGCCCGATGCCGAGGCCGCCTTCGCTCGCGCTCTGGAGCTCGACCCCGGTCAGTTGGGCGCGCGGTTCTTCCTCGGGGATGTCGCCCTTTCGCGGGGCGATGTCGACCGCGCGCGGGAGCTTTGGCAGCCGCTGATCGCCGTGCTCGACCCTGCCGATCCTCGCCGGGCCGATCTGGTGGCTCGGCTGGACGCGGCGGCATGACCCGTTGGACCCTGCGCAGGCCGGAGCTATAGCGACGCCATGAGCTGGCTTCCCAAATCGCCCAAGGCCCGTCGCCGCCTGTGGATCGTCGCAGCGGCCGCCCCCGTGCTGGCCTTGGCCGTCGGCCTCTCGCTCTGGGCCATGCAGGACAACGTCACCTTCTTCTTCTCCCCGTCTGAAGCCACCGCCGAGGCCGCGCCGGCCGGCCGGACCATTCGTCTGGGCGGCCTGGTCGAGACCGGCAGTGTTGTTCAGGACGGCGCGACGGTCAGCTTCGCCGTCACCGACAATGCCGCCACCAGCCGCGTGATCTATGAAGGCGACCTGCCCGACCTCTTCCGAGAGGGACAGGGGATCGTGGCCGAGGGGTCGTTCGGCCCCGACCGTGTGTTCCGCGCCTCGACCGTCCTGGCGAAGCACGATGAGACCTATATGCCGCGCGAGGTCGCCGACCGGCTGAAGGCCAGCGGCGAGTGGCGTCCTGAAGGCGGCGTGGCCGCTCCGGCAGCGGCTTCGTCAGTGCGCTCACCTAGCCCGATGGGCGATAGCGCCACCAGAACTCTATGATCGTCGAATTCGGGGCCTTCGCCCTCGTCCTGGCGCTGGCGCTGTCGGTTCTCCAGACCGGCCTGGCGACGGTCGGGCGCGTTCGACGCAGCCCGCTGCTGGCGGGCGGCGCGGACGGGGCGGCCATGGCGTCCGCCTTCGCTATCGTCCTGGCCTTCGCCGCGCTGATCTATGCCTTCGCGACCTCGGACTTCTCGGTCGAGAACGTCGCCCGGAACAGCCACACCGACAAGCCGATGCTGTACAAGGTCGCCGCAGCCTGGGGCAGTCACGAGGGGTCGCTGGTCCTGTGGTGCGGGGTCATGGCGGTGTTCGGCGCGATCCTGGCGCGGGCCCGAGGCCTGCCGTTTGGATTGAAGACCTCAGCCGTCGGGGTTCAGGGCGCGCTGACGACCCTGTTCCTGGCGTTCGCCGTCTTCACCTCCAATCCCTTCGTCCGGATCGAGGACGCGCCGGTCCAGGGCAACTCGCTGAATCCGCTGCTCCAGGACCCTGCCCTCGCGATCCATCCGCCGCTGCTCTACTTCGGCTACGTCGGCTTCTCGGTGACCTTCTCGCTTGCGGTGGCCGCGCTGATCGAGGGGCGCGCCTTTTCCGGCTTCTGGCCCGCCTGGGGTCGATGGGTCCGGCCTTGGGCCCTGGCTAGCTGGGTGTTCCTGACCGCCGGGATCACCCTCGGCTCCTTCTGGGCCTATTACGAGCTGGGGTGGGGCGGCTGGTGGTTCTGGGACCCGGTCGAGAACGCCTCCTTCATGCCGTGGCTGGCGGGCGCGGCCCTGCTGCACAGCGCGGTGGTGACCGAGCGACGGGGCGCTCTCGCCGGATGGACGGTGTTCCTGGCGTTGCTGGCCTTCACCTTCTCCATGCTGGGGGCCTTCCTGGTCCGCTCCGGCGTCCTGACCAGCGTCCACGCCTTCGCCGTCGATCCGGAACGGGGCCTGATGCTGCTGGCCATCCTCGCTGTCGCGGCGGGCTCGGCCTTCGCCCTGTTCGCCTGGCGCGCGCCTCAGCTGAAGGGCGGGGGGATGTTCGCCCCGGTCAGCCGCGAGGGGGCCCTGGTGTTGAACAACCTGTTCCTGACCGTCGCGGCGGCCACCGTCCTGCTGGGCACGCTGTATCCGCTGATCCTGGAGGCGGCGACGGGCCAGACCATCTCGGTCGGGCCGCCCTATTTCGCCATGACCTTCACGCCCCTGATGCTGGTGGCCTTCCTCATTCTGCCGGCGGGACCGCTGCTGAGCTGGAAGCGCGCGGATGCCAACGGCGCGATGCAGCGGCTGGCGCTCGCAGGCGGGCTGGCCATCGCCTGCGGCTTCGCCTTCTGGCTGGCGTTCGAGCCGAAGAAGGCCTTGGCAGCCGCGGGCATAGCCATCGGGGCGTGGCTGATACTGGGGGCTCTGGCCGAGGTGGTGGAGCGGGTCCGCCTGTTCCGTGCCCCGGTGGCCGAGGTTCTGCGCCGCGCGCGCGGACTGCCGATGGGGGCCTGGGGCATGACGCTGGCGCATGCCGGCCTGGGCGTCTTCGTGCTTGGGGCCGTGGCCGAGACCAGCTTCAAGCTGGAGAGCGCCGAGGCCTTGCCCATCGGCGGCAGCGTGATCGCGGGCCCCTGGAAGGCGACGCTGACCGATGTGCGGATCGTCGAGGGGCCCAACTATCTGGCCGAACAGGGCGTCGTGACCGTGACGTCCGTCGACGGGCGGGCCACCCCGCGCACGGTGACGTCGGAGCGGCGCTTCTTCCCCGCAGGCGGTCAGACGACCACCGAGGTCGGCCTCGATTTCCGGGGTCTGGATGATGTCTATGTGGTCATGGGCGAGCGGCGGGCGACGCCTGCGGGTGAGCGGGCCTGGAGCCTGCGGCTGTATCACAATCCCTGGGCCCGACTGATCTTCCTGGGACCTGCCATCATGGCGCTGGGAGGTGTCCTGTCCCTGATGGACCGGCGGCTGAGGCTGGCCATGCCGGGGCGGCGCAAGGGAGTGGCGGCGTGAGAAGGCTGGGCGCATTCCTGGCGTTCGCGCTCCTGGCCACGCCCGCCCTGGCCCAGGAGCCCGCCGCGCCACCCGACCGCCCCCTGCCGCAGGCGTCCCAGGAAGCCCGCGCCCAGGCGATCTTCGAGGTCGTGCGCTGCGTCGTCTGTCAGCACGAATCGATCGCCGACAGCCCGGCGGGCATCGCCGGCGACATGCGCCGCCTGATCCGCGAAGAGATCGCGTCCGGGGCGACCGATCGGGCGATCAAGGACGATCTCGTGCGACGCTATGGCGACTACGTCCTGTTCACGCCGCCGGTGCGCACAGGGACCTGGCTGCTCTGGTTCGGGCCTGCCCTGTTGGTCCTCGCCGGGGCTGGAGCCCTCGTCGCCCTGACGCGCCGCCGCGCCGCGGCGACCGCTCCGCTTTCGCCCGATGAGGAACGTCGGCTGGCCGATCTTCTCCAAACGGAAACAGTTCGCCCCGATCCTGACGCATCCCCGCCTCACGACGGGCGTTGACGACGGTCAAGCGTCACACAGCGGCGGTTGGCCAATCCGATCATCGCCCTATATCTGAAGACGAAACCGGGTCCGCCGGACCTCATCTGGGATCGCAAGGACGACATGCTGAAGCGCAAGGAATTCATCCTGGGGGCCGCCGTCGGCCTGACCTTCGCCGCCGCCGCCACGGCCGGGGGCGTGATCGACTGGCCGGGTGCGAACGCGCAGGAGCGGACGGCCGCCGGTCGTCTGATCCCGTCGGCCGGTGCCGCCGGCCTCGCCTTCGCGCCGCCGCAGGGCGCGCCGCTCAGCTTCGCGGACATCTTCGACCAGGTGTCGCCGGCCGTGGTCCAGATCGACGTCGAAACCCGTATCGAGCGACCGCAGGGCCTGGTGCAGATCCCGGGCCTGCCGCCCGGCTTCGGTTTCCGCCTGCCGGAAGGCCAGACGCCCCCGGGCGCGGAGGATGACGAGGACGCGCCGACCGCCCAGGGGGCCGGCTCGGGCTTCTTCATCTCGGCCGACGGCTTCATCGTGACGAACAACCACGTTGTGGAGAACGCCACCAGGATCACTGTCCGACTATCGGACGAGCGCGAGCTCGAAGCGACGCTGGTCGGCCGCGACGAGCGTACCGACTTGGCGGTACTCAAGGTCGAAGGCGACAGTTTTCCCTTCGTCAGCTTCGAGGACCGAGCCGAGCCCCGCGTCGGTGACTGGGTCATCGCCGTTGGCAACCCCTTCGGCCTTGGTGGCACCGCAACCGCCGGCATCGTTTCGGCCAAGGCACGCGATATCGATCCGAACGGGCTGAACGACTTCATCCAGATCGACGCCGCAATCAATCGAGGCAACTCGGGCGGTCCGACCTTCGACATCTACGGCCGCGTCATCGGAGTGAACTCGGCGATCTTTACGCCGACCGGGGGCTCTGTCGGGATCGGTTTCGCTATTCCCGCTTCTGTCGCCAAGTCGGTGACGGACCAGTTACGACGCGGCGAGCGGGTTCAGCGCGGCTATCTGGGTGTAGGCATTCGCGGCCTTACGGAGGATCAGGCGGCCGCCTTGGGTCTTCCCGACGACTTCGCGGGTGCAGCGGTGGAGAGCGTCGTGCCCGGGGGGCCTGCCGACCGAGCGGGCGTCGAAGTCGGTGACTTCATCGTCGGCATCAACGGTGAAGACGTTGAAAGCTCAACGGATGTTACGCGTCGCGTGGCGGCCATCCCTCCCGGCGAGGCGTTGCGGATCGACATTCTGCGTGAGGGTCGCCGCCAGACTCTGACCACCCGTGCGGCTGCGCGTCCGTCAGAGGAGGAACTGTCCGCCGAAGACGGCGCGACCAACCGCGAGACACCCGGGCAGGGGTCGCGCGCTCCGTCGGGGACGGTCGTCGAGGGCATGTCACTTTTGGCAGTCACGCCGGCGCTTCGGGACCGCTACGGCCTTCCGGATAGCGTCGAAGGCGTTGTGGTGACCAGTGTGCAGGCGGGCTCCGAGGCTGCTCAGTTGGGCTTGCAACCCGGCTTCGTCATTGTTCGCGCCGATAACCGTTCGGTTCGCACGCCTGCAGACGTCAGCGCGGCGGTACAGGCGGTACGGTCGTCCAACCGGCCAGGTCTTTATATCCTGGTGCGGACACCGAATGGGAATCAGACTGCCGTGCTGGAGCTGTCCGACAACGGATAGTCCCGACCCTGAACAAGGCTTAACTCCCTAAGTCGCCGCCGATGGGCTACCATCGGCGGCGATTTTGATTCCGAAAGGGCGTCACATGAAAATCCTGGTGGTCGAGGATGACGCCGAGGCCGCCCAGGCCATGGTGCGCGGCCTGACCGAGGCCGGCCATTTGGTCTCCCACGCCATCGACGGGGCCTACGGCCTGCTGGAAGCGCAGAAGGGCGACTACGACGTCTATGTAGTCGACCGGATGATGCCGCGCCTCGACGGCATCGGCATGGTCGAGACCTTGCGCAAGGACGGCGACCAGACCCCGGTCCTGTTCCTGTCCGCCATGGGCGAGGTCGAGGATCGGGTTGTGGGCCTGAAGGCCGGCGGCGACGACTATCTGGTCAAGCCCTATGCCTTCGCCGAGCTGATCGCCCGGGTCGAGGCCCTGTCGCGGCGACGCGAGACCGGCGGCGTCCAGACGGTGCTGAAGGTCGGCGACCTAGAGATGAACCTGATCGCCCGCACCGTCCATCGCGGCACGACCGAGATCGATCTTCAGCCACGCGAGTTCCAGCTCTTGGAGTTCCTGATGCGCCACGCCGGTCAGTCGGTCACCCGCACAATGCTGCTGGAGAAGGTGTGGGAGTATCATTTCGACCCCCAGACCAACGTCATCGACGTCCACATCAGCCGCCTGCGCTCCAAGATCGACAAGGGCTTCGACCGGGCGATGCTCCAGACGGTCCGGGGCGCGGGGTATCGGCTGGAGGCCTAAGCCTCTCTGATGCGCCTCCCCTCCCTCTTTCGCCGCACCCCTTTTCGGCTGACGCTGCTGTTTCTGGCCCTGTTCGCGGCGGCAGCCAGCGCCATCCTGGCCTATGTCTATGTGGCCTCGGCGCAGGAGGCGCAGGCCCGTGCTCGCGATGCGGTGGAGCAGGAAAATGGCGCCCTGACCTCGGTGTTTCGCGAACGCGGCCCCGACGCCCTGAACCAGGCGCTGGTCGATCGCATCCTGACCGGCGGGACCTTTCTGTATCTCTACATGGACCGAGACGGGACCGGCATCACCGGCAACCTCAGCGTCACCGTTCAGGGCGAGGACGGCCAGACCGCCGAGCGGGCCCTGAACCAGTCGCCGATCCCCAACTATGCCGGGGGCGAGGTCTGGGCGACCTTCCGCTTCACCGACACCGACCCGGACGGGCGCGTGGTCCGAAAGGAGGCCTTCGGCGTCCAGACCACCCTGTCCAACGGCCAGATGCTCTATGTCGGTCAGGACCTGGGGGACACCGAAGCCTATCTGGGTCGGCTGACGCAGGCGCTTTGGATGGCGATGGGCATGGTCCTGTTGCTGGGCGCGGGCGGCGGTCTGTTGATCAGCCGCAATGTCGAGCGGGCCATGGGCCGGCTGAACACCGTGGTGGCGGCGGTTCAGGACGGCGATCTGAAGGCCCGCGTGGCCGTTCGGAACTCGGGCGACGAGCTGGACGAGCTGGGCCAGGGGCTGAACCGGATGCTGGATCGGCTGGAGGCCTCGATGGCCTCGACCCGCCATGCCGGCGACGCCATCGCCCACGACCTGCGCTCGCCCCTGACCCGCATGCGGGCCAAGCTGGAAGTGGCGTTGATCGATGCCGAGAGCGGGCGTCTGGACGGCGTCGACGCCCTGCAGATCGCCCTGGACGAGGCCGACGCCCTGCTGAAGACCTTCAACACCGTCCTGGCCATCGCCCGGCTGCAGGCGGCGGCGGGTCGCATCCCGGACGCCGAGGTGTTCGACGCCGCCGACCTGGCCGCCGACATGGCCGAACTCTACGAACCCGCCGCCGAGGACAAGGGCCTCGATTTCTCCGCCGAGATCGAGAAGGGGCTGTTGATCGAGGCCGCGCGGCCATTCCTGGCCCAGGCACTGGCCAATGTCATCGACAACGCCATCAAATACACACCGACCGGCGGGGCGGTGAAGCTGCGGGCGCGGCGTCGGTCATCGGGCGAGATCGAATACTCCGTCACCGACACCGGACCGGGCGTGCCCGAAGAGGACCGCGAGCGGGTGATCCAGCGGTTCGTCCGCCTGGACAACAGCCGGACCGAGGCCGGGTCCGGGCTCGGCCTTTCGCTGGTCGGCGCGGTTATGGAGGCCCACACAGGCCGCATCCAACTGGACGAGGGGCCGGGGGCCTATGGCGGTCACGGCCCCGGGCTGAGGGTCGCCCTGGTCCTGCCGCCTGCGAGCGCGGCGTGACCTCGGGACCGCTCGGCGCGCGACTGCGAGCCTGTGGGCCGGTGGTCTCGACGGCGGCCGTTGATCGGGCGCTTGAGGGGCTGGCCCAGGCGGCCATCGAAGGGGACTGGTCGCGACTTCTGGAGCAGGCGCGACCGGCCATCGCGCCGGTCCTGGCCGCTTCGCCCTATCTGGCCGGGTTGATGCGTCGATGGCCGGATCACCTGAGGGCCATCCTCGCCGACGATCCTGATGTCCGTCTGGCGGATATTCTGGCGAAGACCTTGGCGCTGGACGGCGGGGCGGACGAGGTGCGGGCCCCATTGCGGCGGCTCAAGGGCCAGCTGCATCTGCTGACGGCGCTGGCGGATCTGGGAGCGGTCTGGGACCTGGATACGGTCACCCTGGCGCTCAGCCGGTTCGCCGACGCCGCCGCGACCACCGCCTTGCGCGCCGTGGCCCACGACCAGCGCGAGCGTGGAAAGCTGGTCTCTGCGCCCGAGGACCCACGCGGACCCGTCCCCGGTCTGTTCGGCCTGGCGATGGGTAAGCACGGCGCGAACGAGCTGAACTACTCCTCCGACATCGACATCAGCCTGTTCTGGGAGCCGGACGCGGTCATTCCCGCCCTGGCCGAAGGGGTGGAACCCCAGCGTTTCCTGGACCGCCTGGCGCAGGCCTTCGCCCAGCTGATGCAGGAGCGCACCGGCGACGGCTATGTGTTTCGCGTCGATCTGAGGCTTCGGCCCGATCCCTCCTCGACCCCGCCCGTCGTCGCCGTCCCGATGGCGCTCGACTATTACGAGGGCGTTGGACAGAACTGGGAGCGCGCAGCCTTCATCAAGGCTCGCCCGGCGATCGGCGACCTGGACGAGGGCAGGGCGTTCCTGAAGGCGCTGACGCCCTTCGTCTGGCGACGCAGCCTGGACTATCAGGCCGTCCTCGACATCCAGTCGATCAAGCGCCAGATCCACGTCCACAAGACCGGCGACGGCCTCCAGGCGGCGGGCGCGAATCTCAAGCTCGGGCGCGGCGGCATCCGGGAGATCGAGTTCTACGCCCAGACCCAGCAGCTGATCCTGGGCGGTCGTGATCCGTCGCTGAGAAGCCAGAGAACGGTGGATGCCTTACAGGCGCTCGCCGACAAGGATCACATTCCCGCCGAGGTCGCGGCGGAACTGACCGTCTCCTATCAGCGGCTGCGCGGGCTCGAGCACCGGGTCCAGATGCTCGACGATGAGCAGACCCACATCCTGCCCGTTGAACCGGCCCGACGCGCTGCGGTGGCGGCCCTGTCCGGCCATGAGGACCTGGCGCGGTTCGACGCCGAGGTCGAGACCCTGCTGATCGGTGTCAACCGCCGATATGGCGACCTGTTCGAGGGCGAGGAGGCGCTGTCTTCGCCGTTCGGCAGCCTCGTCTTCACCGGCGTGGAGAACGACCCAGAGACCCTGGCGACCCTTGATCGCATGGGGTTTTCCGATCCGGTCGCCGTGTCGCACACCATCCGCGCTTGGCACCACGGCCGCATTCCGGCGACCCGGTCGGCACGAGGCCGGGAGCTGTTCACGCGACTGGCACCCCGGCTGCTGACCGTGGCGGCCCAGACCGGCGCGGCTGACGCGGCCTTTCGTCGGTTCTCGGTCTTCTTCGCGGGCCTGTCAGCGGGGGTGCAGGTCCAGGCCTTGTTCCTGAACCAGCCGGAGCTGTTCGAGCGGATCGTCGGCGTCATGGCCTTCGCGCCGCGACTGGCGCGGACGCTGGGGCGCTATCCCGCCGCGCTAGACTCCATGCTGGACGCGCGGTTCGAGACCGAGCTGGGCATCAACACCGGCCTGTTCGACCAGATGGAGGCCGAGGCCGCGGAGGCCGGCGATTTCGAAGGCGCGATGAACGCGGTCCGGCGGCTGCACCGCGAGCAGGTGTTCCGCATCGGCATGCAGACCCTGTCTGGCCGGATCGGGCCCGAGGCGGCGGGTCAGGGGTTCACCAATCTGGCCGATGCCGTCATGCGCACCCTGTCGGCCGCGGCCCTTGCGGAGACGGAACGCCTGGGGGGAGCCATGGCCGGTGCGGTCGCGGTGATCGCCCTGGGCAAGGCGGGCTCGGGCGAGATGACCGCAGGGTCGGATCTGGACCTGATGACCGTCTATGACGCTCCACCCGAGGCGGTCTCGTCTGGCAAGGGCTGGGCGGCCGATGTCTTCTATGTGCGGTTCACCCAGCGGCTGATCTCGGCTTTGTCGGCCCATACGGCGGAAGGCAGTCTGTACGAAGTCGACATGCGGCTCAGGCCGTCCGGCTCGAAGGGCCCGGTCTCGGTTCGGCTGTCCGGGCTCGAAGCCTACTACGGGGCGGAGGCCGCGACCTGGGAGTTCATGGCCCTGACCCGCGCGCGGGTGGTCTGGGCCAGCGATCCCGTGTTCGCCGCGCGCACTGCCGATGCCCTGGAACAGGCGCTTCGCCGACCTCGCCCCGGTGTCGATGTGGCAGGCGACGTCCGGGCCATGCGGGACTTGATGGCGCGCGAGCGCCGCCCGGAAGGCTTCTGGGACCTGAAGCTGGCACCCGGCGGACTGGTCGATGCGGAATTCGTCGGTCAGTACAGACAGCTGCAGTCGGCGGCGTCCGGAGGACCGCTGACGGTTTCCACCCTGGAACAGCTGTTCCACGATCCGGCTCTGCACGAGGCGTGGCGATTGCAACAGGGTCTGGCGCAGCTGCTGGCCTGCGCCTTCGACGACCGCGCGGAGGTGGAGGCGGAGCCGGCGACCTTTCACGCGCGGCTGGCCGCAGCCGCCGGTCAGGCTGATTTCGCTGCCCTGATCCGCCGTCTGGAGCAGGTGCGGGCCGAAGCGCGGAGGACCTTCGAAGCCGCCCTGCCGCCCGCGCGCGACGGATAGCGGCGCAAACCCCGTTACAGGTCCGGTGGGGATGCACGGGCGCGGTTCGCCGCCGCCCATCGGAGAGACAAGATGAACCTCAAGACCATGACCATCGTCGCCGTCGGGGCCCTGGCCCTGGCCGGCACCAGCAGCGCTCAGCAGGCGCGCAGCCTCGGCCGCGCCGACGCCGATGGCGACAGCCGCATCAGCCAGGCTGAGTTCGTCGCCCAGCGCACCGCCCGTCTGGCCAACGCCGACGCAAACCGGGATGGCCAGGTGACCCGCGAGGAAGCCCAGGCCGCCCACCAGGCCCAGCGATCCGAGCGCCGGAACCAGATGTTCGCCCGCCTGGATGCCGACGGAAACGGCGCGATCACTCAAGCCGAGTTCGCGGCCCAGCGCCCCGAGCGAGCCGGACGCGGCGGCTCCCGGATGCAACGTCAGGAACGCCGAGCCGGGCGCGCTTTCGCGCGCGGGCCGATCGAGCTGGAGCAGGCCCGCACCCGCGCGACCGAGGCCTTCGCGACGCTGGACGCGGATCGCGACGGCTATCTGAGCGAGGTCGAGCGTCAGGCGGCGCCGGCCCGGATTCGCGAGGCCCGGCAGAAACGCCGCGCCGAGCGCCGGGCAGAGCGCGGTGGGGCGTCGCGTCCGGCGCCTGCTTCGGAGTAGGGTCGGTGTCGGGTCAGGCCGGGTTCGCCCGGCCGAGCCTCCTGCGCGGAAAGGGACCGATTGGCAGCCGTCGCCGACCCGGACGAGGATCTGGTGCGCCGCGTGGGTCAGGGCGACCCCGCGGCCATTCAGGCCATGGTGGCGCGCAAGCTGCCCCGGATGATGGCGCTCGCACAGCGCATGCTGGGCGACGCGGTCGAAGCTGAGGACGTGGCGCAGGAGGCCATGATGAGAGCCTGGAAACAGGCACCGCGCTGGACACCCGGAAGGGCGAAGTTCGACACCTGGCTGCACCGGGTGGCGCTGAACCTCTGCTACGACCGGATGCGGCGTCGCCGCGAGGTTTTGATGGAGGTCACGCCGGACCGGCCTGATCCGGGGCCGGCCCCGGACCGGGGTCTGCTGGCGGCCGAGCTTGGTGTCCGGGTCGACGGCGCGCTGAAGGCGCTGCCCGAGCGGCAGCGAGAGGCCATCGTGCTGTGCCATTATCAGGAGCTCGGCAATATCGAGGCGGCTGGCCTGATGGGCGTCAGCGTCGAGGCGCTGGAAAGCCTGCTGGGAAGGGGCCGCCGCGCGCTGCGCGCCGCGCTGGCCGATCTGGCGCCGGGCGCGAGCCCCGATGCCATAGGAGGACGAGGATGAACGCTGACCGCATGCGCGATCTGGCCGAGGTTTGGGGCGGCGACCTGCGTCGCTGGCCGGAGACGGAGCGCCGGGCCGCCGAGGCTTTTTCACGGAGCGCCCCGGAGGCGGCCGAGCGCGCCCTGTTCGCCGCGCGCCAGCTGGACGCCGCCCTGGACGCCGCGCCTCGGCCGGCCGTCTCCGCGGCGCTGCGCGACCGCGTCATCGCCTCCGCGGCGGCGGCCGGCCTGCGCGCCCGGACGGTCTGGCCGGGTCTGGGCAAGCTGCTGTGGGTCGGCGGAGCCGGCTGGGTGGCGGCCGCCTGTGCGGGCGTCGTCTTCGGTCAGGTCCTGACCAGCGATTTTGAACGGCAGGTCCAGCTGGACGTGGTGCTGGAGCAGGCCTCGGTCGGCGGGCTGGACGATACGGCGGTTCTGGGATGAACCCGCGCCTGCTCGCCATCATTCTGGGGATCGCCCTGGCCATCTCGGTCGGGATCAACCTGTTCGCCGCGACGGCGGCCGTGACCGCCCTGTCCGGCCAGAAGAAGATCGAGCGCGAACTGGATCAGCGTCGCGAGGGGGACCGGCGTCCCTCAACGCGAACTCTGCTGGCGTCCCTCGATCCCGAGACGCGACGGATCGTGCGCCGTGGCCTGCGTGAGGCCGGCCTGCGCGCCCGACCCGATTTCCAGGCCGCCCGGGCCGCCCGCGCCGAGGCTGTCGAGGCCGCGCGGGCCGATCCCTTCGACCGGGCTCGGGTCGACGCCCTGCTGACCCGGTCTCGCGAGGCCGAGGCCCGGGGGCGGGCACGGCTGGAGACCGATGCCCTCGTCGTGCTCGAGGGGCTGTCGGCCGAGGATCGCCGCGTCGTCGCGACCCTCCTGGCCGGGCGAGGCGGGCGAGGCGGACGCGATGGCGATCAGACCCGGCAGGCGAATGACCGGTCCGGCAGCGAAGCCCCGCGAGCCGAACCCTAGAGCCACTATCTGAACGGCGGTTCGTCGAAGGCCCGCAGCTTGCGACTGTGCAGGTTCGCACCCTCGTTTCTGAGCAGGTCCACCGCCTGGATGCCGATCTGGAGGTGCTCAGAAATCGAGCCTTCATAGAAGCGGTTGGCCTGGCCCGGCAGCTTGATCTCGCCGTGCAGCGGCTTGTCGGAGACGCACAGCAGGGTCCCGTAGGGCACGCGGAAACGGTAGCCCTGGGCGGCGATGGTGGCGCTTTCCATGTCGATGGCCACGGCGCGGCTCTGGTTGAAGCGCAGCGCGGACTTGGAATAGCGGAGCTCCCAGTTCCGGTCGTCGGTGGTGACCACGGTGCCCGTCCGCAGCCGCTTCTTGACCTCTTCGCCGGGCATGCCCGAGACGGACTTGGCCGCGTCGTAGAGGGCGCGCTGGACCTCGGCGATCGAGGGGATGGGGATGTCCGGTGGCAGGACCGCGTCCAGAACGTGGTCGTCGCGCAGATAGGCGTGGGCCAGAACGTAGTCGCCGATCGTCTGGGAGGGACGAAGGCCGCCGCAGTGGCCGATCATCATCCAGGCATGCGGGCGGGTGACCGCCAGGTGATCGCAGATCGTCTTGGCGTTCGACGGACCCACGCCGATGTTGACCAGGGTCACCCCCTCCCAGCCCGGCGCGGTCAGGTGATAGGCGGGCATCTGGTGCTTGCGCCAGGCCGCATCGGCGATGGCCAGTTCCGGATCCGGGTTGGAGCGATCGATGACCACCCCGCCGGCGCACGACAGGGTCTCATAGGGCGAAGCCGGATCGGCCAGCTGCGCGCAGGCCCAGCGGACGAACTCGTCGACGTAGCGATGATAGTTGGTGAACAGGATGTAGGACTGGACGTCCTCGACCGGGGTGCCCGTGTAATGCCGCAGGCGAGCCAGGGAGAAATCAGTCCGCAAGCCGTCGAACTGCGACAGGGGGAAATCCTCGCCCAGGTCGAACAGGCCGTCGGAAATTTCGTCGCCGATGTGGGCCAGGTCGGTCGTCGGGAAACGGCGGGCGATGGCGGCCGTCATGGACCGGTCCAGCACCACCTCGGAGCCGTCCAGAACATAGGGGAAGGGGATTTCCTGCTCCGACGCCTCGACTTCGAACGTCGCGCCGTAGTCGGCTTCCAGCAGACGCAGCTGATCGATGATGTAGGGGCCGAACAGGTCCGGCCGCGTCACCGTGGTGGAATATACGCCCGGCTTGGAGATGCGCGCATAGGCGCGCTGGGCCAGATTCTCGGGCCGATCGCCGAACCAGCGCATGCGAAGGCGCGGATAGCAGAAAAGGCCCTTGGCGCGCGTGGCGGGATCGGGCGTCTGGCCGGTCTGGAGATAGGTGCGGACGGCCTGTCTGAGATTGGCGACGGCCTCGGCATAGAGGGTGTTGAGGCGCTCCAGCGCCTCGGGCGCGCTCAGCGCCGTGTTCATGTGTTCTGTCATGGCCTCCTCTAACGGACGATCGTGACCTTGGCGAGACGGCTATGCTTGTGGGCTAGCGCTCGGCTCGCGGAGCCTCGCTGGTTGAGCCCGGACCAAGCACTCGATGCAGGAAGGCGGCGACGTCGGCGAGGACAGGGGCCTTCTTGCGGAACAGCGGAGAGAAGGTGGCGATAAGATCCTCGTGGCTGAGACCGGGATAGAGCTTCAGCTCCGAGCGTCCGCCCAGTTCGCGCGTGCGGGCGTCCAGAAAAACGGAGTCCTCGTCATGGACGGTGACATCGGCCGTGCCGTGACCCAGCCAGATCGGGGGCGCGTCGGCGCGGGCGAAGGTCAGGGGCTGGGTCTGGAGCGGATCGGGGGCCCGGCCGAAGGCATTGACCGAGGCCGCCACGTCGAACGGCAGGAATTCGTAGGGACCGGCCAGACCCGCCGCGGCCTTGATGAGGTCCGGCGCGCCGGCCGCCTGCATATAGCGCCGATCCAGGGCGATCATCATGGCCAGATGCGCGCCCGCCGAATGGCCCAGGACCCCGAGCCGATCGGGGTCGCCGCCATAGGTCGCCGCGGTCTGGGCCACCCGGGCCGTGGCCGCCGCCGCGTCCTGGATGAAGGTCGGGAAGTGGACTTCGGGCACGAGGCGATAGTCGGGCACGGCGACGACGAAGCCCTGGGCCGCCAGGGCCTGGGCGGCCCAGCCATAGACGTCCCTGGATCCCGAATCCCAGCCACCCCCGTAGAAGAAGACGAGGACGGGCAGGGGACGTTCGGTGCCGGCCGTGCTGGGCGTGAAGACATCGAACATCTGGCGCGGATGGTCGCCGTAGGCGAGGCCGCGCGCCACCCGCCGCACGCCGGGATCGCGCGGACCGACGGCGTTCAGCAGGCCCAGCGGGCTGCAGGCGGCGGCGAGGGCGCCGAGGGCGGGGGCGATCAGGCCTCTTCGGGTCATGGTCTCTCAGGGCAGCGGGACAGGGTCCCATCAGATACGCAGGACGCCGCAATTGGGCGCATCGGAAAAAACAGGGTGCGAACCGTCTGAATAGTGCGAAATCCGTCGATGTCTTGCGAAGGCCGACGCCCTCGCCGGACCACAATAGCGAGTGCCTACGTCAGAATCGGACGCGGGTGCGGAGGGGCGTCGCAATGTCGCTCATCGCGCGGAGGCGATCAGGGAGCCGCAGTTGGCGTCCTCGGCCAGGCCTGGTTCGACGAAGGCGAACAGGGCGGCGACGGGCGCGACGACCGCCGCGAGCAGGCCGGTGACGCCTGCCTGGGCGACAGCCGAGCCGGTTTCTATGCCGACGCTGGGACCCGTCAGCGGGCCGCGGATCAGGATGGGCGTCCAAAGGCGCAGTAGACGCGGACGCTTGCTCTCGCCGTCGATCTTCAGGTCCATCTGTTCGGTGCCGAGGTTGATGGTGCCGGACCCGCTGGCCAGCACGACGTCGGTGTCGATGACAAGAGTGCGGGCCCGCGCCACGCCGTTCGACACATCGAAGTCGGCGACGCCGCAGCGGATCGTGCTCTGCGAATCGTCGCCCCGCAGCAGCCGCAGCAATCCCGCCGAAGCGTTGACGCCCAGCAGTTCGGCGAAGGCCGTCCGCATCCGGCCCTGGGGCACGACGAGACTGATCGAGCCCTTGGACGCGGCGGCGAAGTCGTGGATCGAGGCCCCTGGGCCCTCCAGCCGCGCGCGTCCCAAGGCCCGGCCGGTGATCGGCGCGACGCCGTTCCGGGCGGGCACGATGGATTCCAGCGGATAGCCGGCGAGGCGGAAGTCGATGGCGCTGTAGGGGCGGTCCCGGGTGGCGTTGATCCTCGCCGTGCCGTTCAGTTCGCCCCGGTTGAAGCCGAAGGAGACGGGGTCGAGGTCCAGAATCCCGGCCTCGAGGACAGCGCCCAGCCGCACCTGTCTGACATCGAGGTCGTTGGCCTTCACCGAGACCGCCCGATAGGTCAGCTGTCCGTCCATGGTCCGAAGGCGGTCGATCTGGAGACTGGCGTCCGGCAGCAGCCGCCCCGGCGCGCCGCCCGAGCTGACCGTGGTCGTTTCCGTGCCTGCGTCGTTGGTCCGGGTCGATCCCCCCAGAATGGCGATGAGGTCGTCCAGGTCGATCCGCCGTGATCGGAGATCGGCGCGTACATTCAGCCGTTCGCCGCCCTCGACCCGGACGTCACCGGACAGGTCCGACGCCCCGACGCGTCCGTCGAAGTCCGCGAAGGTCCAGATCCGGTCGTCCCGGGTCAGAGTGCCCGTCAGGCGATAGGGCGGGGTGTTGGGCAGGGCGATACGGGTCAGGTTGTAGAGGTCGTTCAGGTCCTGGCCCCGCAGCGACAGGGTGGCCTGGAACTGCCCCAGATCGAACGGGCGGGAGATCGATCCATCGGCGATCAGCTGTGACCGCGCGCCTTCCAGGGTCGCCTTGAAGCCATAGGGGCGATCGCGGCGGATGTTGATGAAGGGACCGCCCTCGATCCGAAGGGTCAGGGGCGAACCTTCGATCGACCCGTCACCCGTCAGCAGGAAGCCCGTCTCACCCTCGGCGGCGCTGGTCGCCTCCTGAGCGGTGACCTGGGCGTCCAGGGTGATGTCGCGCAGACGCTCGTCCACGCTCAGCCGGCCATCCTCGATGATCAGACGGTTGATCGGCGGGAGCCGCATGGCGTCGCCGTCATCTGGTCGGTCCGGGTGAAGGTCCCAGCTACGGCGGCCCTCTTCATCGGCAATGAGCATGACCCGCGGGCGGGTGATCGCCAGCAGCGGCATCTCGATCCGGCCCGCCAGAAGAGTCCGCAGACGCACGCGGGCTTCGATCCGATCGGCCGTCACCGTGTCCCGCTCGCGCGCCCACGCCGGGCCGCCGAACTTGAGGTCGTTGATCACGACCGAGGGCGTCCAGCTGAACAGACTGACGTCCAGGTCGCCGCGCAGGGCGATCTCGCGGTCGTACTCGGCCGAGGCCCAGCGCCCGATCGGCTCCCGGAGCCAGTTCCAGTCGAACAGGAGGAGGAACAGCACGACGGCCAGCAGCAGCGCGAGGGTCACCGACGCCGCGATCTTCTCCGCCCGTCCGGGCCGACGGAAGGAGCCATAGACCGGATCATTGGCCACGACCCAGTCGCGCCACACGACGGCACGGCTTCCGACCGGCGTCAGAAGACGCCCGGCGGCGTCACGCCACGCCGGAGGCGGCCGCAGATGTTTGAACGGATTGGACTTCACCGGGCCCCAACGCGCGAGACGCGGTGCCGGGCCCATGCCGATTGAATATGACGAATAGCCAAAATGTCATCTGTTTGCGACCTGATTGTCTTATTTTCTTTACATGAGCGAAAAGGCGCGCATTATTGCTCCGGACCCTGACTTAATCCGGGCCTTTAGGAGGTGCCCGCCATGAACCGTTCGACCGTTTTCGCCGCCGCCCTGACGCTGGCCGCGTCCGCCGCCCTGCCGGCCCTGGCCCAGCAGGAGACCCGTTTCCCCAGCCAGGCCCCGGCGGAAGCCCAGCGCGTGGTTATGCTGTGTGACAACGACGACGCCACGCGCAGCGCCTTCCGGCGCGAGCATGGCCAGGCCCCGACCTTCGTCACCGCCGAAGAGGCGCTGCGGGCCCGCTCGGCCAACGAGCGCTGGGAAGCCCCGCGCTGCATGACCGAGCGCGAGCACGCGCGGCTGGTCTCGACCCTGACCGCCTACGCCTCGGTCCGATAGGGCCAGACTACCCCTGGGCGCTGCGGATCGCCGCGGCGCCCGCCGGCGGCGCGATGACGGCCGCGAACAGGGCGTAGGCCGCCAGCAGCGCCAGGGCGGACCAGGGGCTAAGCCCCTCCGCGGCCCGCGTCAGCGCCCCCGCGCCGAACACCACCGGCGGTATGAACAGCGGCAGCACCACGACCGCGATCAGCAGGCCGCCGCGCTTGGCTCCCAAGGCCAGGGCCGCGCCGAGCGCCCCGGTGAAGGCGAAACCCAGACCTCCGATCAGGGCCGCCAGGGCCGTCAGCGGCACCAGCTGAGCGGATTGACCCAGGGCCAGGGCCGCGAGCGGCGCTGTCAGCGCCAGCGGCAGGCCGGTCGCCAGCCATTGCGCCAGCGCCTTGATCGCCACCACGGCCTCCAGCGGGACGGGGCCGAGCGCCAGGAGGTCCAGCGAGCCGTCCTCCAGATCGCGCTCGAACAGCCGCTCCAGAGACAGCAGAGAGGCGAGCGCCAGCGCCAGCCAGGCCACGCCGGCCGCGACCTGGCGGAGCGTTGAGGCATCGCCGCCGGCCGCCAGAGGCACGATGGTCGTCAGGCAGGCGAAGAAACCGCACGCCAGCAAGGGGCCGCCGCCGCCGCTCCAGGCCAGGGCCAGCTCTCGCCGGAACAGCGTGCCCATGGCGCTCATCGCCCGGCCCCCAGGTCCAGGGCGCGGGTCGCGATGGGCAGGGGGTCGTGCACGGCGGCCAGGATCAGGCCGCCACCGTCCAGATGCCGTGTCATCATCGCACCGACCGCCTCGCGCCATCGGGCGTCCAGCGGGCTGAGCGGCTCGTCCAGCAGCCACAGGGCGCGCGGGGCGGCGATCAGGCGGGCGAGAGCGAGCCGCCGTCGCTGGCCGGCCGACAGCTTGCGGACCTCGAGATCCAGCAGGGGCTTGAGGCCGAGGGTGGCGACCGCCTCGTCTACGCCGCCGTGGATCGCGCCCAGCCATCCGGCCTGAAAGCCCAGCTCCTCGCGCGCGGTGCGGGCGCTCTTCAGCCCCTCCAGATGACCCAGCATATGGACCTCGTGGGCGCGGGCATCGTCCGGGTCGATGGCGTTGCGGTCGGCGTCGTGAAAGGCGATCTCGCCCGTCTCGGCGCGGATGAAGCCGGCGACGGCGCGCAGCAGACTGGTCTTGCCCGCCCCGTTGGCCCCCGTCAGGGCGATGGCTTCGCCGGCCGACAGGGCCACGGACAGGTCGCGGAACAGGGTGCGTTCGCCGCGGGCGAGGGTGAGGGATGAGAGGGAGAGGGCGTGGATCATCGTCCGCCCTCTGTGATGCGACCCGTTCTCAATGTCCTTACACGCATCGTGGACTCATGGACGCACCTCGCGACCACGGCTATATCCCGCCTCGCCGCAGCAGGCTGTCGCCGCGCGCGCCGGGGACCTGTGCGCCCCTGCGATCGCCGCGAGACGGCGCAACCGGATGTCCGGGCGGCTTTGATCAGAGGAAAAACTCCCATGCCGTCAGTCGACAGCCTTTCCACCCGCCGGGACATGACCGTCGGGCGCAAGAAATACGCCTATTACAGCCTTCCGGCCGCTCAGGAAGCGGGACTTGAGGGCATCGATCGCCTGCCGCGCTCCATGAAGGTTCTGCTCGAGAACCTGCTGCGGAACGAGGACGGCGTGTCGGTCACCGAGGCCGACCTGAAGGCCGTCGCCGCCTGGACCCAGAACAAGGGTTCGGTCGAGCACGAGATCGCCTTCCGCCCCGCGCGCGTCCTGATGCAGGACTTCACGGGCGTTCCGGCGGTCGTGGACCTGGCCGCCATGCGCGACGCGATGAGCGCGCTCGGCGCAGACGCGACCAAGATCAACCCGCTGGTGCCGGTCGATCTGGTCATCGACCACTCGGTGATGGTGGACCACTTCGGCACGCCCGGCGCCTTCGCGCAGAACGTCGAGCGCGAGTACGAGCGCAACATCGAGCGCTACAACTTCCTGCGCTGGGGCTCGTCGGCCTTCAACAACTTCCGTGTCGTGCCGCCGGGAACCGGCATCTGCCACCAGGTGAACCTGGAGAACCTGGCCCAGACCGTCTGGACCGTCGCCGAGGGCAAGGCGACCGTCGCCTATCCCGACACCGTGGTCGGCACCGACAGCCACACCACCATGATCAACGGCCTGGCCGTGCTGGGCTGGGGCGTCGGCGGCATCGAGGCCGAGGCGGCCATGCTGGGCCAGCCGATCCCGATGCTGATCCCCGAGGTCGTCGGCTTCAAGCTGACCGGCGCCATGCCCGAGGGCACGACGGCCACCGACCTTGTGCTGACCGTCACCCAGATGCTGAGGAAGAAGGGCGTCGTCGGCAAGTTCGTCGAGTTCTTCGGCCCGGCCGTCGCCAACCTGACCATCGAGGACCAGGCGACCATCGCCAACATGGCCCCGGAATACGGCGCGACCTGCGGCTTCTTCCCGGTGTCTCAGGCGACCATCGGCTATCTGACCGCCACCGGTCGCGACAAGGCGCGCGTCGCCCTGGTCGAGGCCTATGCGAAGGCGCAGGGGCTGTGGATCGACGAGACCAGCGAAGACCCGATCTTCACCGACGTGCTGGAGCTGGACCTGTCGACCGTCGTGCCGTCGCTGGCCGGTCCCAAGCGTCCGCAGGACCGCGTCGAACTGACCGTCGCCGCCCCGTCGTTCGAGACGGCGCTGGGCGAGGTGTTCAACCGCGCCGTCGACGCCCCGCGCGCGGCGGTCGAGGGTGAGAGCTTCGACATCGGCGACGGCGACGTGGTCATCGCGGCCATCACCTCCTGCACCAACACCTCCAACCCTTCGGTCCTGATCGCGGCGGGTCTGGTGGCACAGAAGGCCAACAAACTGGGTCTGAAGACCAAGCCGTGGGTCAAGACCTCGCTGGCGCCGGGTTCGCAGGTCGTGACCGACTATCTGACGGCCGCCGGCTTGCAGAAGGAGCTGGACGCGCTGGGCTTCAACCTGGTTGGCTACGGTTGCACCACCTGCATCGGCAACTCCGGTCCGCTGGATCCGGCGATCTCGAGGACGATCAACGAGAATGCGATCGTCGCCACCAGCGTGCTGTCGGGCAACCGCAACTTCGAGGGCCGGGTGAACCCGGACGTCCAGGCCAACTACCTGGCCTCGCCGCCGCTGGTCGTGGCCTATGCGCTCGCCGGCTCCATGCGGATCGACATCACCAGGGATCCGATCGGCCAGGACAAGAAGGGCAAGGACGTCTTCCTGAAGGACGTGTGGCCCACGACCGCCGAGATCGCCGCCATCCAGAAGAAGGCCGTCACCTCGGCCATGTTCGCCAAACGCTACGCCGACGTGTTCAAGGGCGACGCCCACTGGCAGGCAATCTCCGTCGCGGGCGGCCAGACCTATGCGTGGGACGACAGCTCGACCTATGTCGCCAACCCGCCCTATTTCGAGGGGCTGTCGATGGAGCCGACGCCCGTCACCGATGTGGTCGAGGGCCGTGTGCTGGCCATCTTCGGCGACTCGATCACGACCGACCACATCAGCCCGGCCGGTTCGATCAAGAAGACCTCGCCCGCCGGTCAGTACCTGACCGATCGCGGCGTCGACGCGCTCGACTTCAACTCCTACGGCGCGCGTCGTGGTCATCACGAGGTGATGATGCGTGGCACCTTCGCCAACATCCGCATCCGCAACCGCATCGTCCCCGACATCGAGGGCGGCATGACCAGGCATTTCCCCTCGGGCGACGTCATGTCGATCTATGACGCGGCCATGCGCTACCAGTCCGAGGGCCGGTCGCTGGTCGTCATCGCGGGCAAGGAATACGGCACGGGTTCGTCGCGCGACTGGGCGGCCAAGGGCACGCGCCTGCTCGGCGTTCGCGCCGTCATCGCCGAGAGCTACGAGCGCATCCACCGCTCGAACCTGGTCGGGATGGGCGTGGTGCCTCTGCAGTTCAAGGCCGACGGCTGGACCAAGTTGGCCCTGACCGGCGAGGAGATCGTGACGATCCGCGGCCTGTCCGACGTCAACATCGGCAAGCTGCGTCCGCGTCAGGACCTGTGGGTCGAGCTGTTCCGCCCGTCGGACGGCAAGATGGCCCGCTTCCCGGTGCGGTGCCGCATCGATAACCAGACCGAGCTGGACTACTTCAAGGCCGGTGGGGTCATGCCGTACGTGCTGAGGAACCTGGCGGCGTAAGGTCTCAAGTCTCCTCCCCGTCTCTTCGCGATGGGGAGGTGGCACGGAGCGAAGCGGAGTGACGGAGGGGTTGTCGACGCGCACGCGGTCACATCCCTCGCGCGGCCAGAACCCCTCCACCGCTTCGCGGTCCCCCTCCCCATTCGCCAAGCGGCGAACGGGGAGGAGACGTCAAACCCGCATCGCCTCGGCCAGCAGCCGCGCCTCCGCCGCGCGGCTCGACCCGCTCCGCCAGGCCACCACGATCTCTCGCCTGGGCGCTTCCGCTGCGAAGGACCTCACGACCACGCCCTTGTCGTCGGCGAGCCCGGCCCGCACCGCCATGGCCGGTAGGAAGGACACGCCCAGCCCGGACGACACCATCTGCACCAGGGTGTGCAGGCTCGTCGCGGCGAAGACGTCCTCGCCGCGCGGGGCCTCGATGTCGACGGCGGCCAGGGCCTGGTCGCGCAGGCAGTGGCCGTCTTCCAGCAGGATCAGGTCCTCGCCCTTCAAGGCGCCAGGCTGGATGTCGCCGCCCGCCGCCAGAGGGTGGCCGACGGGGGCGGCGGCCAGGATCTCGTCGTCGCCGATGCGCGCGTGGTCGATGCCCGACGCCGCATAGGGCAGGGCGATGACGGCGCAATCCAGCTGGCCGGCCTTCAGCCCCGCGATCAGGCGCGAGGTCAGGTCCTCGCGGATGAAGAGCCTGAGCGCCGGATAGGCCGCCTTCAGGCTGGGCAGGGTCGCGGGCAACAGGAACGGCGCGACGGTCGGGATGATACCCAGCCGCAGCCGCCCGGACAGGGGCCGCCCGGCGTTGCGCGCCGCCTCGACCAGGTCCTCGGTGCGGGCCAGGACGTCCTCGGCGCGGCTGACGGCCTCGGCACCGACGGCGGTCAGCTGGACCGCGCCTCGCGTGCGCTCGACCACGGGCGCGCCCAGCACCTTCTCCAGTTCCTGGATGCCGGCCGACAGCGCGGGCTGGCTGACCGAGGCGGCTTCGGCGGCGCGGCTGAAGGAGCCGTGCTCGGCGAGGAGCTTGAGATACTGGAGTTGGCGAAGCGTGGGGAGCATGCTCCGGAGATAGGCGCGATCTCAGCCGAACGCCATGACGATCAAGCGGCCTTATGAAGCGGCCAATAGAAAACCCCCGCCCTCGCGTGGAGGACGGGGGTCATCAGGACATCAGTCCCGAAGGCTTACGCCGCCAGCTTCTCGGCGTGCAGCGCGCGCTTGGGGATGTCGTAGCGGTCGTTCTCCATGACCTGGGTCCAGGCCTTGATGAAGGTGTTGAGGAACACCGTCTCGGAGCCTCCTTCGGCGAAGACTTCGGCGATGGCGCGCAGCTGGGAGTTGGAGCCGAACACCAGGTCGGTGCGGGTCGCGGTCCAGCGGCGTTCGCCGGTGACGCGGTCCGTGCCGACGAAGGTCTCGTCCGAAGTGTCGTCGACCTGTTTCCAGGCCGTCGACATGTCGAGCAGGTTGACGAAGAAGTCGTTCGTCAGCTGGCCCGGACGGTCGGTGAAGACACCGTCGTTGGAGTCCTTGTGGTTGATGCCCAGGACGCGCAGCCCGCCGACCAGAGCCGTCATCTGCGGAGCGGTCAGACCCAGCAGCTGGGCCCGGTCGATCAGCAGTTCCTCGGTCGGGACGTTGAACTTGACCTGCAGATAGTTGCGGAAACCGTCGGCGCGAGGCTCCAGCACCGCGAAGCTTTCGGCGTCGGTCTGTTCGGCCGTGGCATCGGTCCGGCCTGGGGTGAAGGGCACGGTGACGTCGTGGCCGGCGGCCTTGGCCGCCTGCTCGATGCCGACCGAGCCGCCCAGGACGATCAGATCCGCGATCGAGACGTTTAGGCCGGACTTCGACTTGATGTCCTCATAGACGGCCAGGACGCGCGAGAGCTTCTCCGGCTCGTTGACGTCCCAGTTTCGCTGAGGCTCCAGCCGGATGCGCGCGCCGTTGGCGCCGCCGCGGTGGTCCGACCCGCGCCAGGTCGCGGCCGAGGCCCAGGCCGTGCGGACCAGGTCGGCGACCGACAGGCCGGAGGCGGCGATGTGGTCCTTCAGCGTCTTGACGTCGGCGTCGGTCAGCTTCGGTCCGGTGTGGGCCGGGATCGGGTCCTGCCAGATCAGGTCCTCGGCGGGGACTTCCGGCCCGAGGTAGCGGGCCTTGGGGCCCATGTCGCGGTGGCACAGCTTGAACCAGGCGCGCGCGAACTGGTCGGCGAACCAGGCCGGCTCGGCCCGGAACTTCTCCATGATCTTGCGGTACTCGGGGTCGACCTTGAAGGCCATGTCGGCCGTGGTCATCATGGTCGGGACCTTCTTGCCCGGCGTGTGAGCGGCCGGGGCGAGGGTCTCCGCCGGATTGCCGACCGGTTGCCACTGTTTGGCGCCCGCGGGCGAGCGGACCAGCTCGTACTCGTGGTCCAGCAGCATGTCGAAATAGGACATGTCCCAGGTGATCGGCGTCGGCGTCCAGGCGCCCTCGATGCCCGAGGTGATGGTGTGGTCGCCCATGCCGCTCTCGTGGCCCGAGATCCAGCCCAGGCCCTGCAGGGCGATGTCGCCGCCTTCCGGAGCCACGCCGACCTTGGACGCGTCACCCGCGCCGTGGGCCTTGCCGAAGGTGTGGCCGCCGGCGGTAAGGGCCGCCGTCTCGACGTCGTTCATGCCCATGCGGGCGAAGGTGATGCGGATGTCGCGCGCCGATTGAAGCGCCTCGGGCACGCCGCCCGGGCCTTCCGGGTTGACGTAGATGAGGCCCATCTGGATGGCGGCCAGCGGCTCTTCCAGGGCCATTTCCTTGTCGGGCTGGATTCGCGTCGGCGCGCCTTCGGAGCCGACCCACTCTTCCTCGGTGCCCCAGTAGACGTCCTTTTCCGGCTCCCAGACGTCGGCGCGGCCGCCGCCGAAGCCGAACACCGGCCCGCCCATCGATTCGATGGCGACATTGCCGGTCAGGATGAACAGGTCGGCCCAGCTGATGTTCGCGCCGTATTTCTGCTTGATCGGCCACAGCAGGCGGCGCGCCTTGTCCAGGTTGCCGTTGTCCGGCCAGGAGTTCAGCGGGGCGAACCGCTGCTGACCCGAGCTGGAACCGCCGCGGCCGTCACCGGTGCGATAGGTGCCGGCCGCGTGCCAGGCCATGCGGATGAAGAAGGGGCCGTAGTGGCCGTAGTCGGCCGGCCACCAGGGCTGGCTGTCGGTCATCAGGGCGGTCAGGTCGCGCTTCAGGCCTTCGTAGTCGACCGACTTGAAGGCCTCGGCGTAGCTGAAGCCGTCGCCCATCGGGTCGCCGGTCTTCCCGTGCTGATGCAGGATGTCGACCGAGAGGCTGTTGGGCCACCAGTCGCGGTTGGTGCGGCCCAGCAGGGCGCGCTTGGCGGCGGCCTTCTTGCTCGGATCAGACAGGGGTGAGTTTTCGCCGTCCATGGTGGCCTCCAAGGGGTCAAAGATTGACCGTCAGGCTAGGCCGTCGCGCACGACAAGGCCAATCGATTAAACTTGGGCAGACGATAGGGACGGCTTATCCAGAAGCGTTGGGCGATCACTACTCGGCTGCGGGTTCGCCATACTCGATGAAGCGGACGTAGCGCGTCCAGGCCTGCTGCATCACGCCGTGGACGGCGTCGGAGAAGGCTCCGACGCCCGGACCCTCCACCACGAACTCCATGGCCGCCAGCGTGCCCCGGTTCTCGGGCCCGGCCGAGAAGATCAGATCGGCGCGGGTGGCCTTGCCGTTCAGCGGGCCCAGGGGCGCGTCGAACCGGACCTGGTCGGGGTCGATCGACACCACCGAGCCATGACGGAAGTCGGTGCCGTCGGCCATCCGCTCGCACCAGCATCCGCCGGGCTGGAAGGCCAGGGACAGGTTGGCCGCGTCGCCGGTATAGCTGTGGGCCGGATCCCACCAGGCCGGGACCTCGCGGACGGCGTCGATCACATCCTCGCGCGAGGCTTCCAGCCCGACCGCGAAGCGCAGGGTGAAGGCGTTTTCGAAGCGGGACACGATCTCTGCGGCGGCGAGGCCGGGGACGAGCGACACGGCGACGGCGATGAGGGCAGAGCGAAGCATGGCGGATCCTCCCGTTCGCATCCCGCGCCCGATGGAGCTTGGCGTCAAGCCGCGTCGAACGTAAGGGGTGCGCCCCAGAACTGGCTGACGAGGTCCGACTGCGCGCCGGGCCGGCCGGTCGTCAGGAAGGTCCGCCGGCCGGTGTCGCCGAGGCCGTATTCCGGGTGCCGCTGGAAATAGCGGTCGAGCGCGTCAGCCACGGCGCTGGGCTGGTGGATCACCGGCGTGCCCTCGGGAAGCGCCCGGGCGAAGATGTCGGCGACGATCTCGTAGTGGGTGCAGCCCAGGATGGCCTTGTCCGGGTGGCGGCCGATGCGGCGGCGCAGGGCATCGACGTGGTCGCGCACCACGACCGTCAGCTCCTCGGCCGGGGCGCCCAGTTCGATCAGTCCGGCCAGGCCCGGGCAGGGTTCGGAGAAGACCGCCAGATCCTCGCGTCGCTTGTCGATCTCGATCTCATAGACCCGACTCATGGCGGTGGCGGCGGTGCAGAAGACGCCAGTGATCTCCAGCGCCTCGATCTTGTCGCCCTTGCGTTCGGCCTCGTAGCTCCAGGGCAGGCCGGTGGCGGCTTCGATCGTCGGGACGATGATGCCGAGCACATTGACCGGGCGCCCGTGCCGCGCCCGGGCCTGCGGTACCCAGGTCTGCTGCAGGCGGCGAAGCGCGATGGCCGAGGCGGTGTTGCAGGCCAGGACGATGACGCTGGCCCCGGCCTCGAACAGGCGCTCGCAGCCGGTGCGGGTCAGGTCGACGATCTCCTCGCCGCCGCGTCCGCCATAGGGCGCGTGGGCCTGGTCGGCCAGATAGATGAAGTCCCGCTCGGGAAACCGCCGGGTCAGTTCGCGGTGGACGGTCAGCCCGCCCACGCCGCTGTCGAATACGCCTATGGCCATGCGCAGGGCTGTAGCCTCGGCTTGCCTTGGCGTCCAACGGGTTTAGATGTCGTTCATGCGAAGGTCATGCGAGGCCGGTCACGGTGCCGCGACCCCAGAGAACCAAGAACAGGATGTTCCCATGCAAAGACGCCAGCTTCTCATCGGAGGCGCGAGCCTGATGGCCCTGACGGGATGCGCCAGCGCGGGCGCGATGAGCGGCGGGGCCGCCGCGACCGTCGACGAACTGGCGATCGCCAAGGCGGTGCTGCCAGTGCAGACGCCGCGCGCCGAGCTGCTGCAGCCATGGACCGGCCCGTACGAGGGCGTGCCGCCCTGGCCCTCGGTGACCGCCGACAAACTGAAGGCCGCGATCATCGAAGGCATTGACCTGCAGCGCGCCGAGATCGCCGCGATCGCTGGCAACCCCGAGCCCCCGACCTTCGCCAACACCATGGTGCCGATGCAGCTGGCCGGTCAGCCGCTGGACCGTGCGACCTCGATCTTCGGCGTCATGACCCAGAACATCGGCTCGGACGACTACAACGCCGTCGACACCGAGGTGACGCCGCTGCTGTCCGTGGCCGGGGACGAGATCACCTTCAACGAACCGCTGTTCCAGCGCATCAAGACCGTCGCCGACACCGCGCGCGCCGCGGGCCTGACGCCCGAACAGACCCGGGTCGCAGAGCGCAGCCGTGATGCCTTCGTCCGCAACGGCGCGGCGCTGGACGCCGCCGGCAAGGCGGAGCTGGGTCGGATCAACACCGCCCTAGCCAACGCCTTCACCAGCTTCAGCCAGAAGGTCGTCGCCGATGAGAACACCTGGACGCTGATCCCGAACGAAGCCGGGGTCGCGGGCTTGCCGGAGTCCAACAAGGCCGCCGCCGCCGGAGCCGCGCGGTCCAGGAACCTTCAGGGCTGGGCGATCGTCAACACCCGCTCCAGCGTCGATCCCTTCCTGACCTTCGCCGACGACCGGGCTCTGCGCCAGCAGGTGTGGACCAAGTTCGTCAATCGCGGCGACAATGGCGACCGCAACGACACCAACGCCCTGATCGCCGAGATCGTGCAGCTGCGCGCCGACCGGGCCCGCCTGCTGGGCTATGGCAACCACGCGGAGTGGCGGATGCAGGACACCATGGCCAGGACGCCCGCCGCCGTCATGGAACTGATGATGCGGGTTTGGGAACCGGCCAAGGCGCGGGTCACCCAGGAAGTCGCCGACATGCGCGAGATCGCCGGTCACGACATCGAGCCGTGGGATTATCTGTACTATGCCGAGAAGGTCCGGAAGGCGAAGTACGACCTCGATCAGAACGAGCTGAAGCCGTATTTCGAGCTGAACGCGGTCAAGCGCGGGGCCTTCTACATGGCCGAGCGGCTGTACGGCTTTGACTTCACGCCGGTGCCGGCGGGCAGCGTCCCGGGCTTCCATCCCGACGTCGAGGTGTTCGAGGTCAAGAACAAGTCCGACGGGAGCCACGTCGGCCTGTTCTACTCCGACGACTTCGCCCGCGCGGGCAAGCGGTCGGGGGCCTGGATGACCAGCTATCGTCTGGCCTGGGGCTATGACGGCGGCGGCAACAAGCTGGTGTCGAACAACAACAACTTCACCAAGGCCGAGGCCGGGCAGCCGATCCTGATCTCGCTGGACGACGCCGAGACGCTGTTCCACGAGTTCGGCCACGCCCTGCACTATCTGTCGTACCAGGTGCGGTATCCGGCCCTGGGCAACACGCCGCGCGACTATGTCGAGTATCCCTCGCAGGTTCATGAGCACTGGGTGCTGAGCCGGCCGATCCTGGACGGCTTCATGCGTCACTATCAGACCGGCGAGCCCATGCCCCAGGCGCTGGTGGACAAGGTCGAGGCGGCGGCGACCTTCAACCAGGGCTATGCCACGGTCAGCTATCTGTCGTCGGCCCTGGTCGACATGGACCTGCACACCCGCGCCACGCCGCCGACGGACATCGATGCCTTCGAGCGCGAGAGCCTGGCGCGCTACGGCATGCCCCCGGAGATCGTGATGCGGCACCGCCTGCCGCAGTTCAATCACCTGTTCACGTCCGACGCCTACTCGGCCGGCTACTACAGCTATCTGTGGTCAGAAGTGATGGACGCCGACACCTGGGCCTATTTCGAGGAGTCGGGCGACGTGTTCAATCCGGAAATCGCCGGTCGGTACAAGTCGATCATCCTGGCGGAGGGCAATTCGTCGGATCGCGGCGAGGCCTATCGCCGGTTCCGGGGGCGCAATCCGGACGTGGCGGCCCTGCTGCGCGTGCGGGGGTTCCCGGTCAGCTGAGGTTGGAGATCGAACCGGTCGGTGAGCGGGGCCAAGGCCGCTCGTTTGATCGATCTGTTCAAGCCGTCGCGGTTCAGGCCGCGGCGGCTTCTTGCCGAAGGGGCCGCGCATGCTCGCCCAGGGCGGCGAACAGGGCGCGGGGGTCGATCGGCTTGGCGACATGGCCCTGCATGCCCGCCGCGCGACACTGTTCGATCTGCTCGGGCAGGACATTCGCGGTCAGGGCCACGATCGGCGTATCGCGCTCGGGTCCGGGGGACGAGCGGATGGCGCGGGCGGCCGAGGGGCCGTCCATCACCGGCATCTGCATGTCCATGAGGATCAGGTCGTAGTCTGCAGCCCGGGCCGCCGCGACGGCCTCTGCGCCGTTCTCGACCATGTCGAGATCGAGATCGAGCGGCGCGATCAAGGCGGCGATCAGGGCGCGGTTGGCGGGGTTGTCCTCGGCGAGGAGCACCCGCAATCGACGGTCGGGGCCGACGTCAACGCCGGCGGTCTGGCTGGCTTCAACGGCGTTCGCAGCCGCAAGCGGCACACGGAACCAGAAGGTCGATCCGGTTTGGCCATCGCTGTCCGCCCCGATCTCGCCGCCCATCATCTCGATCAGCCGCCGCGAGATGGCCAGGCCCAGGCCGGTGCCGCCGAATTTGCGCGAGACCGAGCCGTCCGCCTGAGTGAAGCGATCGAACATCTGGTCGATCTGCGCAGGGTCCAGTCCCACGCCCGTGTCGCGGACGGAGGCCTCGAGAACGGATCGGCCGTCGCTGGTCGATTGGACGTCCAGCCGGACCTGAACGGACCCTCGTTCGGTGAACTTGACCGCGTTCGACACCAGGTTGAGCAGGACCTGGCGCAGGCGGGCCGCATCGCCGGTCAGCCAGGAACCGGTCGGGGCCTCGCAGCTCAGGTCCAGCCCTTTGTCGTCGGCGTGCCCCCCGAGCAGCGCCACGACGCCCTGGCCCAGCCCGGCGACGGAAAAGGCCTCCGGGGCGAGGCTCAGCGCCCCGGCTTCCAGCTTGGAAAAGTCGAGGATGTCGTTGACCACGGCCAGCAGGGTCTCGCCGGCGCTTCGAATCAGATCGAGATGACCCCGGTCGGCCTCCGACAATCCGCCGTCGCGGCCGATCAGGCGCGAGAAGCCGAGAATGCTGGTCAGGGGGGTCCGCAGTTCGTGGCTCATGTTCGCCAAGAACTCGCTCTTGGCCGATGACGCGGCCTCGGCGTCCTGGCGCGCCAGGACCAGGGCGGCCTCGGCTTCCTTGCGTGCGGTGATGTCGCGAACGACATCGACGATCTCGGTCAGTTCGCCCGCGCCGTTCAGCACGAGACGCGGGTTGGCCTCCAGCCAGACGAACTGCCCGTCCTTGTGACGGCAGCGGTACTCGTAACCGGTCGGACTGATCAGCTCGCCACGGGCGATGCGATCCTTGAGGATGGCGCGAATGCGGGGGACGTCTTCCTCGGCGACCATCTCCGCCGGAATCATGCCGACGATCTCGCTCGGCGAGTAGCCGAGGACGGCGCGCGACGCCGGCGAGGCGTAGGTGATACCGGCGTCCATGCGGCTGCGGATGACCATGTCGGACGTGTGCTCGGCCACGAACCGGAAGGCCCGCTCGCTTTCGAACAACTCGCGGTCGTCGACCTGGTCGCTGATGTCGACCGACATGCCGAAGACCCAGCGCCGTCCCTCGGCGTCGGGCGGTTGTCGCTGGCCCCAGTTGACGACGTCACGATACTCGCCGGACGGTCGCACGATCCGGTAGCGGATCTGGACCTTCTCGTCGGTCTCGAACATTCGCCGCCAGGATCGACCGACGAGGTTCGTATCGTCGGGGTGATAGAGACGGAAGATCTGGTCTCGGGTCGGAACGCCCGCGGCGGGATCGAGACCGGCGATCTCGTACATGCCCGGCGACCACCAGGTCGTCTTCGGATCGAGCACCCGCCACCAGCCCACGCCGAGCCCTTTCAGGCCGGCCAGAGCGATGGCGAGCGAGTCTCGATCGCTGGTTTCGATCGTCATGGGCATCCCTTGAACGAAGGATGCACCGTGAACGACAATGGCTTCCAAGCTGTGAACGAGGTTCGATCAGCCGTAGATGACAGGAACCATGGCCAGAATCCTGCCGCCGCGGGCACGCGCATAATCATCGCGGCGCACGGTGGGCAGAAGGCGCATGGCCTCGGCGCGGAAGCGGACGCGGCACTGATGCTCGGCCAGCGGGCCGCCGCCGCGGCAGGCCTGGCGCGACGCGGCATCGACGCGCGCGTCAAAGGCGTTGGCCCCCTGAACGGACGCGAGATCGAGGTCGCCGAAGGGGATGCGGTAGTCCTGAGCGGAAGCGGCACCGGCCAGCAGGGCAAGGGCGGCAACGGCGATGGCGAGGGTTTTCATGGCGGAACGTCCTTGGCTGGGATCGCAGGGAGGCGAACGCGGGCCGTATGACGGTGTTCGATGACGGGACCGGAAGGCTTCCGTGACCGCGCGGTGAACTCTTCCCTAATCTTCGTTCATGATTGGCAATCCTTGCCCTCAGCGCGGCAAATGACGGATGATCCGTGTTCGTCGCCGTGAGCGGTCAGCCGCTGTTCCTCAGGCCCGCCGCGATGCCGTTGATGGCCAGAAGGATGCCCTCGCGCACGCGGGGGTCGTCGTCGCCGGCCCGCCTGCGCCGGATCAGCTCGATCTGGACGTGGTTCAAGGGCTCGACATAGGGCATCCGCATGCGGATCAGCCGGTCGAGCTCGGGCTGGCCGCCCAGCAGAGCCGTCTGGCCTGTGATCGACAGGACGGCCGCATGGGTCCGGTCCCATTCCGCCTGGATGGCACCGAAGACCCGCGCGGCCAGAGCCTGATCCTCGACCAGAGAGGCGTAGCGGCGGGCAATGGTCATGTCCGCCTTGGCCATGATCATCTCCATGTTCTGAACCAGGGTCCGGAAGAAGGGCCAGTCGACGGCCATGGCCCGAAGTTCCTCGTGATCCGCGCCTTCGCAGGCCGAGCCGAAGCCGAACCAGCCCGGCAGCATGACCCGGCTCTGGGACCAGCTGAGCACCCACGGAATGGCGCGCAGGTCCTCGATGGCGGTTGATGCCGTTCGCGACGTGGGCCGCGAGCCGATCTTCAGCTCGGCGATCTCGTTGATCGGGGTAGCCGCGCGGAAATAGTCGACGAAGCCCGGCGTCTCGTAGACCACGGAGCGATAGGCGGCCATGGAAGCCCGCGACAGAGCCGCCGCCGTGGGTCCGTGGCGCTCCGACATACGCTCGTCCGGTGGCGGGGTGAGGGAGGCGATCAGGGTGCCGGCCGTCAGGGCGTCGAGATTTCGCCGCGCCACGTCGGGTTCGCCGTATTTGTTGGCGATGACCTCGCCCTGTTCGGTGATGCGGATGCGGCCGGCGACGGTGCCCGTCGGCTGCGAGATCACGCCGGCGAAGCTGGACCCGCCGCCCCGACCCACGGCCCCACCGCGGCCATGGAACAGCTGAAGCCGCAGACCCGCCGCCTGGGTGACCGAGAGCAGGCCGCGCGAGGCCTCGTGCAACTCCCAGGTCGAGGTCAGGTAGGAGCCGTCCTTGTTGGAGTCGGAGTAGCCGATCATGACCTCCTGCACGCCCCGTGCCCGGGCGACGGCGAGGGCCGACGGTTCGCGAAGCAGGCGTTCCAGCGTCGGTCGGGCGGCGCGCAGATCGTCGATGGTCTCGAACAGGGGGGCCGCCTGGATCGGGCAGGCGCCCGGGTCCTCGGGCCGGTAGAGGCCGACGTCCTTGAGCAGCAGATAGACCTCCAGCAGGTCCGAGGCCGCGTCGGTCTTGGACACGATGTGGGTGCGGATGGCGTCGGGACCGAACCGCGCGATGGCCTCGGCCGCGGCCTGAAGGATCGCGCGTTCCTTCAGGGTCTCAGGCGCGTAGTCGGCATAGGGGCTGAACAGGGGGCGGGGGGTCTGGAGCTCGGCGGCCAGGACGGCCAGCCGCGCCTCCTCGTCCAGCGCCGCATAGTCCGAGCAGACGCCCGCGACCCGCAGGAGGTCGGCGACCACACGCGCGTGGACGTCGGAGTTCTGGCGCAGGTCCAGGGTCGCCATGTGGAAGCCGAACACATCGACGGTCGCGATCAGCCGGGCGAGACCGTCATCGGCGAAGACGTCGCCGTGGCTCGCGACCAGGCTGTCGTGCAGCACGCTCAGATCCGCGCGGAACTGTGACGGGCCGTCATAGGGCGGAGCGGCGAACGGGGCGGGGCGCGGGGCGGCCTCGCCGGTCAGGATCAGATGAGTCTCCGAAAGCCGGGCATAGATCTGGCTGAGCGCGCGTCGATACGGTTCGTCGGCTCTGTGGGGCGAGGCGTCGCCCGAGCCGGCGGCCAGGGCCTCCAGCTCCGGACTGACACGCGCCAGGGAGCCGGACAGGCTGAGTTCGGCGCCCAGGGTGTTCACCGCCTCGAGGTAATGCCGAAGGACCGCGCTCGCCGGGATGGCGAAGGCGGCGCGCAGGGCCCCCGCGTCGACATTGGGATTGCCGTCGCGGTCGCCGCCGACCCAGGCCCCGATCCGCACGAAAGGCTTCAGTTCCGGCGCGTTCAGGCGACGCCGCCAGTCGATCAGCTGTTCCGGCGCGACCTTCAGGAACACCCGCTCCAAGAAGGAGACCACGGTGTCGATCTCGTCCTGGACCACAAGGCCGGTGGTGCGGACCAGCCGCGTCGCCCACAGGATGACCGCCTGCCGCCGCAACCCCGACCTCAGCACCTCGGGCGCGCAGGCCAGGTCGTCGCGGTCGCAGGCGTCCAGCAGGTCGGACACGGCAGCGATGCGGTCGATGACACTCTTGCGCCGCACCTCGGACGGGTGGGCGGTCAGCACCGGCGAGATCAGGGCATCGGACAGCAAGGCGCGGACGTCGTCGGTCGATCGCCCCGCCGCCTCGAGCCGGGCGAGGGCCCCCTCCGGCGTATCGGCTCGCGCGCCCTCGGCCGTCTGGCTGCGGGCCCGGCGCTTGCCGGCGCGGTCCTCGGCGACATTGGCCAGGAGGGAGAAGACGGCGAACCCGTGCGTCAGCCCCACGGCGTCATCCAGCGACAGTTCGGCCAGCAACCGCTCAAGCTCGGCCGAACCTCTTGCCCCGGCATGGCGGTGGTAGCCGACCGAGGCGACACGGACCGCCTCGATCCGGTCATACAGACCCTGGCCACCCTCGTCGCGGATAACCTCGCCCAGCAGGCCGCCGAGAAGCCGCACCTCCTCGCGCAGGCGATTGTCGGCGACGGGCAAGGTGGCGGGCATGGCGGTCTCGTGTCGGGGAGGGACATGTTCAACCTAACGGCGCTTTCCATCGCGGCCAGAGACTTCTCGCGCCAGAAACCGAAAGTGCGCCGCCTTGACATTTTGTCTACATATGTAGAGTTATTTGCATGACCCGTTCGCGATCGCTGTCTGCCGCCGCCCGCTCCGTGCTGGCCGCCTTGGCCGAGGCCGGGGCCGGCGGGTCCCACGGCTATGACCTGTGTCGTCGCGCGGGCGTCAAATCCGGGACGCTGTATCCCTTGCTGATCCGGCTGGAAGGTCAGGGCCACCTCGAGGCGGAATGGCTGGTCCCGGAGCCGGGACGGCCACCCCGGCATCTCTACCGCCTGACGGGCACCGGCTGCGTGCTGGCGCAGCAAAACCCCCCGGTCGCCGCGTTGGGCGAGGCACCCCTGGGACGACCGGCGTGACGGTGTCGGAGCGGATCGTTCGGCTGTGTTGCCGATGGCTGCCTGCGCGCCTGTCGGACTGGGGCGAGGCCATGGCCCGCGAGGCCGGATCGATTGAGCGACCCGTCGCCGCTCTCATCTTTGCGATGGGATGTGTCCTCTGGACTGCGCGGGAAGCGGCGGCCGAAGCCTTGCGTGACGCCATGGCCCCGGGCGCGGGGCCTATCAACAAGGAGGCGATGATGACCGGTCGGAACGAGTGGAGACTGCGAGACCTCATCACGGCGTGCGGGGCCGTGGCGACAGGGATGGGCCTGATCTATCTGTCGGCGGCCGGAGCTTCGGCCCAGTTGCTGACGATGAACGCGGCGGCTTTGGTCGCCGGGCTTGTCCTGGTCCTCTCTCTGCGCGCACGTGAGCCGATGGATCGCCCGTTCGTCGGGCCGGTCACGGTCGCGATCGGCGTGATCCTGGTGCTGACGGCGGCGCTGGGCGACGAGGCCTCGGGCGCAAGACGCTGGGCCTCGATGGGGCAGGTCGTCCTGCAACCCAGCCTGATCGGCCTTCCGCTGCTGATCGTCGGGTTCGCCAGGTCCCGGAATGTCCTGACGGCGACCGGGGTCGTCCTCGCCGCGGCGGTCTTGGCCTGGCAGCCCGACCGCGCGATGGCTGCGACCCTGGTCGCCGGGATCGGCGCTGTGGCCCTGGTGACGCGTGAGCGGCTTGCGATTGGTCTTACGAGCGTCGCCCTGATCGGCTTCGCGGTCGCCTGTCTCCAGCCCGATGTCGTGCCGCCGACGCCCTTCGTGGACCGGGTTTACCGAACCGCTCTGTCGACCAACCTCGTCGCAGGGATCGCGGTCTGGCTTGGAACGGCGGTCCTGTTGGCCCCAGCGGTTCTGGGTCTGGCGAGGGATGGGGCGCACAAGGTGCTCTACGCGGCGTTTGGGGCGACATGGCTGACCGTCGTGTGCGCGGCGATCGCGGGTGACTATCCGACGCCCCTGGTCGGCTATGGCGGCAGCGCGATCGTCGGCTATCTTCTGGCGACCCTGGCTCTGCCCGGACGCGAAAGGTCCCTGGCCGCGACGACCGCGCGGGAGGCCCGGCCGAGCGGCGGCGACGAGGTGGATGCCCTGCGCGCGGCGGTCACCTGACCGGCGAGAGTCGACAAACCGCCTCCTTTGCCGCATAAGCCCGCGCTTCCGGCGCAAGTGAACCCTGCGTCTCCACCGGCACGACCCAGGTTTCGACCTGACGAGGCCGGCGAGAACCCCCTGCCGACGTGATCGTCGCCAGGGGCCGTTGTCGTATGGAGCCGCCTCACCCGCCTTGATGAGGTTTGTATGTTCGAGGCTCTGAACGAGCGGCTGACAGGCGTTTTCGACCGGATCACCGGTCGCGGCGCCCTGTCCGAAAAGGACGTGGCCGAGGCGATGCGCGAGGTGCGCGTGGCCCTGCTGGAGGCCGACGTCGCCCTGCCGGTCGTCAAGGACTTCATCGCCTTCGCCACCGAAAAGGCCACGGGCGAAGAGGTCATCCGCTCGGTGAAGCCCGCCGATCAGGTCATCAAGATCGTCTACGACGGTCTGGTCGAGATGCTGGGCGGCGAGGAGCCGACGCCGCTGAACCTGAACGCGACGCCGCCGGCGGTGGTGCTGATGGCGGGTCTGCAGGGCTCGGGCAAGACGACGACCTCGGCCAAGCTGGCGCTGCGCCTGACCAAGTTCGATCGCAAGAAGGTCATGCTTGCATCCCTCGATACGCGACGTCCGGCGGCGATGGAACAGCTGGCCCAGCTGGGCAAGCAGATCGAGGTCGCGACCCTGCCGATCGTTCAGGGCGAGAGCGCGGTCCAGATCACGCGGCGCGCGCTGCAGTCGGCCAAGCTCCAGGGCTTTGACGTCCTGATCCTGGATACCGCGGGCCGGATCACGCTGGACGAGGCGCTGATGAACGAGGTGGCCGAGGTCGCCTTCATCGCCAAGCCGGTCGAGACCCTGCTGGTCGCCGACAGCCTGACCGGTCAGGACGCGGTTCGCACCGCGATGGCGTTCCATGAGCGGTTGCCGCTGACGGGTCTGGTGCTGACCCGCGCCGACGGCGACGGGCGCGGCGGGGCCATGCTGTCGATGCGGGCCGTCACCGGCCTGCCGATCAAATATCTGGGCGCGGGCGAGAAGGTCGATGCGCTGGACGTGTTCGACGCCCGCCGCGTCGCCGGCCGCATCCTGGGGCAGGGGGACATCGTCGCCCTGGTCGAGAAGGCCGCCGGAGAGCTGGACCAGGCCAAGGCCGAGGCCATGGCCAAGAAGCTGGCCAAGGGGCATTTCGACCTGAACGACCTGGCGGCGCAGCTGCAGCAGATGAAGAAGATGGGCGGGCTTCAGGGCATCATGGGCCTGATGCCCGGCGTGGCCAAGATGAAGGCCCAGATGGCCGACGCCAACATCGACGACCGCATGATCCTGCGTCAGGAGGCGATCATCTCGTCGATGACCAAGGCGGAGCGCAAGAAGCCGGATCTGCTGAACGCATCGAGGAAGAAGCGCGTCGCGGCCGGCGCCGGCGTCGAGGTCCAGGAGATCAACCGCCTGCTCAAGCAGCACCGCCAGATGGCCGACATGGTCAAGTCCCTGGCCAAGGGCGGCCGCGGCAACATGCAGAAGATGGCCGCCATGATGGGCGGCATGGGCATGGGCGGCGGCCCCGGCGGAATGGGTGGCGGTGGCCCCGACATCAGCCGTCTGAAGGCCCTAGGCGGCGGACGTATGCCCGAGCCGACCGAACAAGAAATGAAAGCCCTCCAGGACCGGCTCTCCGGCCTGGGTGGCGGACAAGTGCCGGGAGGCCTTCCAGGCCTGCCGGGCCTCCCGAAGAAAACCGACTGACTTCCCAGAAAAGAGAAACCGAAATGCTGAAGATTCGTCTCGCCCGCGGCGGCGCCAAGAAGCGCCCCTACTATTACATCGTGATCGCCGACAGCCACTCGCCGCGCGACGGCAAGTTCCTGGAGCGCGTGGGCACCTACAACCCGATGCTGCCCAAGGACGGCGACAAGCCGCGCGTCACCCTGAAGCAGGACCGCATCGCCGAATGGCTGGGCAAGGGCGCCCAGCCGACCGACCGCGTCGCCCGGTTCCTGTCCCAGGACGAGGCCCTGGCCGGCAAGGTCAAGTGGACGCAAGGCCAGAACCTGAAGAAGGGCGAGCCGGGCAAGAAGGCTCAGGAACGCGCCGCCGAGCGCGCCCAGCGCGAAGCCGACCGCGCCGAGGCCGAGGCCCAGGCCAAGATCGAAGCCGCCGAGGCTGCCGCGCGCGCCAAGGAAGAGGCCGCCGCCGCCGCCGAGGCCGCCAAGAACGCGCCGCCGGCCGAAGAGGCCCCTGCTGAAGAGGCCGCTCCGGAAGCCGCCGCCGAGGAGGCCCCGGCCGCCGAAGCGCCTGCTGAAGACGCCCCGGCCGCTGCCGAAGAAGAGAAGACCGAGGCCTGATCCGCTTCGATCCTGCTATGTGAGACAAGGGCGGCGTCGGATGACGCCGCCCTTTTGCTGTCGGAGCCCGTGATGACGGATCAGAAACTCATCCTCGTGGGCCACGTCGCCGGGGCCTTCGGGGTCAAGGGCGAGGTGCGGATCACGACCTATACGGCCGATCCGATGGCGCTGACCGCCTATGGACCCCTGCTGCGCGCCGACGGCAGCCACGCCCTGACCCTGGGGGCCGCGCGGGTCACCAAGGACGGCCTTGTGGCCCGGGTGAAGGAGGTCGCGACCAAGGAGGAGGCCGACGCCCTGCGCAACCTGAAGCTCCACGTCCCGCGCGAGGCTCTGCCCGAACCGGACGAGGACGAATTCTATCTGACCGATCTGGTCGGGCTGGCGGCGCGCGACGGGTCGGGTCAGGTGCTGGGCACGGTCAAGGCGGTCCAGAATTTCGGGGCCGACGACATGCTGGAGATCGCTCCGGCCCAGGGCGGCCCGACCTGGTACCTGCCCTTTACCCGCGAAGCCGTGCCCGAACTGCACATCGCCGACGGCTGGCTGCTGGCCGTGCGACCGGTCGAGATCGGCGAGCGCGAGCCGGACTGAGGCGTCAGCCGGTGGTGTCGTCCACCGGGGCGTCCGGCCCGTTCTTCTTGATCGAATCGATCGCGTTCTGGGCCGAGGCCTTGGACGCATAGCCCTCGGTCGAGAACATGGTCTCGGAATTGTACTTGAACCGGACCCGGAACTCTCCGGCCTTGTCCTTGTAGATTTCGAACTTGTGGGCCACGCGCGCCTCCCGTTTTTCGATGGCCGATATGGCCAAGCTCGGACGGTCGAGGTCAACCTGTCCCGTGAGGGGTAACGGACACTTGCGCGTGAGCGAAAGCCTCCCACATGCGCCTTAACCGCAACCGGGACTGTATCCTATGGCCGACCTCAGCGCCTTTCCGATCACCAACCAGTATCCGCCCAGGGACCCCAGCGTCCTTCAGCTCTATTCCACCCCGACGCCGAACGGAGTGAAGGTGGCCATCCTGCTGGAGGAGTTGGGCCTGCCCTACGAGGCGCACTTCGTGGACATCATGCAGAACCAGACCTGGACGGCCGACTATCTGTCGCTGAACCCCAACGGCAAGATCCCGGCGATCCTGGATCCCGACGGTCCGGGCGGAAAGCCCTTCGTCCTGTGGGAGTCCGGGGCCATCCTGACCTATCTCGCGGAGAAGACCGGCAAGCTGATCCCGGCCGATCCGGGGGCACGACACGAGACCCTGCAGTGGGTCTTCTGGCAGATGGCGGCGCTGGGGCCGATGACCGGCCAGCTCGGCTTCTTCCACAAGTTCGCCGGCAAGGACTGGGAGGACAAGCGCCCGCGCGACCGCTTCGTCGCCGAGGTCAAGCGCCTGCTGGGCGTGCTGGAGGGTCGGCTGGCGGATCGCCCCTTCATCATGGGCGACGACTTCACCATCGCCGACATCGCGCTGATCGGCTGGGTCCGCGCCATCCCCGCCTTCTACGCGGCGGGCGACCTGGTCGGCTGGGACACGTTGAAGGCCGTGCCGGCGTGGGTGGCGCGCTGCGAGGCGCGACCGGCGGTCGCCCGGGGTCTGACCATTCCGGCCAAGCCGAGCGCCTAGGACGATCGATCCAGCCAGGCGTCGGCCGACAGCCGGCCGGCGCCCTGGGTGGTGAACAGGGCGCCAATGAAGATCAGGATCGCGGGCGGATAGAGGTCGCGAAAGCTCGCCCCCGTCGGCGCGATCAGGGCGACCGCGACGATGAAGTTGATCGCCAGAATGATTCCGGCCCACCGGGTCAACAGGCCAGGGATCAGCAGCACCCCGACCGCGAACTGAGCCCAGACCGATACCGGCGCGGCGAGCTCGGGCAAGGGGCAGTTGAGCCCGGACAGGAAGCCGACGAACTCGGTCATCCGCTCGGCCGAGACGATGTTGTCCCAGACGCCATAGATCAGGAAGGCACCGAGGAAGAGCCGCAGCGCCAGCAACGCAACGTCCGTCCCGCCCCTCAGCTCATTCAGAAACAGGCCACGCCGCATCGTCCCCTTCCGGTTCGAGAGGAGGATGTCAGCCTTCTTCGCCGTCCGGCAAGCCCATCATGTGGAAGCCGGCGTCGACGTGGATGACCTCGCCCGTGGTCGACAGGCCCAGGTCCGAGCACAGCCACAGGGCGCAGCCGGCGACGCCTTCCATCGAGGTGTCCTCCTTCATCGCCGACATGGCGCGGCCCTGGGCGATCATGCCCCGGCCGCCCGAGATGCCGGCGAGCGACAGCGTCCGCATGGCCCCGGCCGAGATGGCGTTGACGCGGATGCCCTTGGGCCCGAGGTCGCGGGCGATATAGCGGGTCGCGGCCTCCAGCGCCGCCTTGGCCACGCCCATGGTGTTGTAGTTCGGGATGGCGCGCTCGGACCCCAGATAGGTCATGGTCACCAGCGAGCCGCCGTTCGGCATCAGCTTCGACGCCCGCTTGGCCACGTCGACGAAGCTGAAGGCCGAGATGTTCATGGCCAGCAGGAAGCTGTCGCGGCTGGTGTTGTCGACGAAGGAGCCCTTCAGCTCGTCCTTGTTGGCGAAGGCGACGGAGTGGACGACGAAGTCGATGGTGCCGAAGGTCATTTCCAGCTCGGCGAAGGCGGCGTCCATGGACGCGTCGTGGGTGACGTCGGCCTGGATCAGGGCCTTGGCCCCCACGCTCTCGGCGAGCGGCCGCACGCGACGCTCGAGCCCCTCGCCGAGGTAGGTGAAAGCGAGCTCGGCGCCCTGGGCGGCCAGCTGCGAGGCGATGCCCCAGGCGATGGAGTTGGCGTTGGCGACCCCCATGATGAGGCCTTTCTTGCCCTTCATCAGTTCGCCCGCAGGCATGTTCCAGCCGCTCTCGCTCGCCATGGTCTCGGTCTCCGTAGGGGCGGGCGTCCGGTGTCGGATCAGCCCAGCTGTTCATCCTTGGGGGGAGGGTTAGCAGGGGCCGCCTGACCCTGCAAAGGCCGGCCGCCCAGCCGCTCGACCAGCCTTATCAGGGGCGTCGAGGTGATGCCGTGCACCACGATGGAGGTCAGGATGATGAAGCCGGTGATGGCCCACAGGCGCTCGGAATCGCCGAAATCGCCGTGGTTCAGACCGTAGGCGAGATAGTAGACCGACCCCAGCCCTCGTATGCCGAGATAGGCCAGCAGCACCTTGTCCCGCTTGGGCAGGTCGATGCCGACAAGCGACAGATACCCGAACACCGGACGGACGATGAAAAGGATCGCCAGGGCGATGCCGACGTCGGTCCAGGTCAGGGCGTCCAGCAGGCCGTTGGCGAGCGCGCCGCCGAAGAGCACGAGCAGCAGCATCATCAACAGGCGTTCGATCTGCTCAGCGAAGTCGTGCATCTCTTCGTGGAAGTCGTCCTCGCGCTCCGAGCCCCGGATGGTCAGGGCGCAGACGAAGACGGCCAGGAAGCCGTAGCCATGGACCACCTCGGTCGCCGCATAGGCGATGAAGGTCGCGCCGATCGCCACCAGGCCGTCGGCGTGGCGCGAGATCCCTTGGCGATGGGCGCGGAAGATCAGCCAGCCCATGGCCTTGCCGACCGCCCAGCCCATGACGCCGCCGGCCAGCAGCTTCCAGCCCACATCGATGGCCAGCCACTCGCCGAGCCCCTGTCCGGCCCAGGTGGCGGCCCCGGTCATCGAGACCAGGATGGCCAGGTTGACGAAGGGAAAGGCGAGGGCGTCGTTCAGGCCCGCCTCGGCGGTCAGGTTGAAGCGGACCTCATTGTCCTCGCCCGACCGGGGCGGGCCGGTCTGGACGTCGGAGGCCAGCACCGGGTCCGTCGGGGCCATCGCCGCGCCCAGCAGCAGGGCCATGGCCAGGCTGAAGCCCAGTCCCGCGACGCCCAGCCAGGCAGTGGCGGCGACGGTCAGGGGCATGGCGATGGCCAGGAGCCGCCAGGTCGGTGCCCACCCCTTCCAGCTGACGGGCCGGTCCAGCTTCAGCCCCGCGCCCATCAGGGAGATGATGACCACCAGCTCGGTCAGCCGTTCGGTCAGGGTGTCCCAGGTTCGGGGATCGGGATTGAAGGACAGGATGTCGAAGCTGAAGATTCCGGCCCCCAGGCCGACGCAGATCATGGCCAGTGACAGCGGCAGTCGGCTCAGCCCCTTGGGAGCCCACGAGACGAGCAGAACCACCGCGCCGAGGCCCAGCAGGAACAGGATGTAAGGGTTGGGTGTCAGAAGGAGTGTGTCCAGAAAAGTCGCTCCGCCCTCGTGTCGTCATCCAGCCTGAAGCCATAACCTGAGCCGCTTTTCCGAGCTCCGCCCTCGAGCCTTCGAAGAGAGCGCTGCAATGGCGTCCTGTAAGACTTGAAGCCGAGCATTGTTTCGCGTTCGCGGGTCAAAAGCGCTCCCGGCTCTGATCGACGTCGCTGACCGTCAGCAGACAACGACCTTACATTGCCGCCCGCCGAGCCGCACGCAGCGTCTGCAGTCCAAGTTCGAGGCAGACGGCGGGCCATTGATGTGTTTCCATTGTGCCATGGTCGTCGCGCGTTTTCGCGATGGCGGCCTGAGAACGGACATTCCCAACCCTGCCGACGCGAGGGGCTCCATGACATCCGGTCCAACCGCCAATCGTATCCTGCGCAGCTTCGCCCTGATCGCCGCTCCATTTGTCGTGCAGTGCGCGCCGGAAACGGTCCGCGAGCAAGGCCCCGCAGCCCCCACCTCGCTGATCGAGGCCACGGGACGGGCACAGGTCGACAGTCTCTGCTCCTCCTGTCACGGCGTAAGCCACATCACCATGAGCACCGGCTATACGCGTGAGCACTGGGATGCACTGGTGTCCGGAATGGTGGAGCTGAGCCCAGCAGATAGAGAGACCGTGCTGGACTATCTGAGCACCCATTACCCGCCGTCCGGCGGTCCGCGTCCGGCCCGCATCGTCGATGGACCGCTTCGAGTGTCCTTTCAGGCCTGGCGCACTCGCCAGCTGGGCCAACGCCCGCGCGATCCGGCGCAAGCTCCAGACGGATCGATCTGGTATGTCGGCCAGCAGGGCAATACGATCGGGCAGATCGAACCGCGCACCACTGCGGTGCGGGAATGGCCTCTGCCGGCAGAGGCCCTTCCTCACAGCGTCAATATCGATGCTCAAGGCGGCGTTTGGTACATGGGCAACGGCAACGGCACGATCGGCCGGTTCGATCCGGCCACCGGCCAAGCCCGCGAATATCCTATGCCGGATCCGGACGCGCGCGATCCACACACCGCAGAATTCGATGCGAACGGCATCATGTGGTTCACGCTGCAGCGCAGCAACATGATCGGCCGCTTCGACCCGCGCACCGGAGACATTCGTCTGGTCACTGTCGAACGCGAAGGTGCTCGGCCATACGGCATCAAGGTCGCGTCGGACGGCACGCTCTGGATCGCATGCAACGGCAGCAACTGCCTTATCCGCATGGATCCCCGGACCATGGCCCTTACGGAAATCGACCTGCCTGGTGACGATACAACGGTTCGGCGGCTCGACATCAGCAGTGATGGACGGATCTGGTATGTGAACTCAGGCCGAGGACGCCTGGGGGTCTACGATCCCGGCACGGGCCAAACCCGCGAGTGGGACAGCCCGAGCGGGCCGGAGTCTCACCCCTACGCCATAGCGGTCATCGACGACATCGTTTGGTACAGCGAAAGCGGGGTGCGCCCTGATCCGTTGGTCAGGTTCGACCCGCGAACAGAGACGTTCCAGAGCTGGCCAATCCAGGCGGGACAGCTTCGAGGCGGCATCGTGCGCCACATGCGCGCGACGCGCGACGGAAATCTGTTGATGCACCAGGGCAGCGCGAACAGCGTCATCCTGGCGACGCTCCCGCGCGCAGGCTAGACTTTCGAGAAGATCACCGTCCCGTTGGTGCCGCCGAAGCCGAAGCTGTTGGACATGACCGTGGTCAGTTCGCCGTCGTGGCGCTGGCGCAAGATCGGCATGCCCTCGAACTCGAGGTCAAGGTTTTCGATGTGAGCGCTTTCGGCCGCGAAGCCGTGCTCGAGCATCAGCAGCGAGTAGATCGCCTCTTGCGCCCCGGCGGCGCCGAGCGAGTGACCGGTCAGGGACTTGGTCGAGGAGATCAGCGGCATGTCCGTGCCGAAGACATTCCTGACCGCGCCCATTTCCTTGAGGTCGCCCACGGGCGTCGAGGTGCCGTGGGGGTTCAGATAGTCGATCCGACGGTTGCCGGCCTGGGCCATGGCGATCTTCATGCAGCGCTCGGCGCCCTCGCCTGACGGGGCGACCATGTCGTAGCCGTCGGAGTTGGCACCGTAGCCCACGACCTCGGCATAGATCTTGGCCCCGCGCGCCTTGGCCCGCTGGTATTCCTCCAGCACGACGATGCCGGCGCCGCCGGCGATGACGAAGCCGTCGCGGTCCTTGTCATAGGCGCGGCTGGCGACCGAGGGGGTGTCGTTGAAGTTGGACGACATGGCGCCCATGGCGTCGAACATGTTGGACATGGACCAGTCGATGTCCTCGCAGCCGCCGGCGAAGACCACGTCCTGCTTGCCCCACTGGATCTGCTCGGCGCCCGCGCCGATGCAGTGGGCGCTGGTCGCGCAGGCCGAGGAGATCGAATAGTTGATGCCGCGCAGCTCGAACCAGGTGGCGAGAACCGCCGAGGGACCGCTGGCCATGGCCTTGGGAACGGCGAACGGCCCGATGCGCTTGGGCGAGCCTTTCTCGATCGTGGTCTGGGCCGCCTGCAGGATGACCTGGGTGGAGGGGCCGCCCTCGCCCACGATCAGGCCGATGCGGTCGTCCTTGATCTCGTCCGGCGTCATGCCGGAATCCTTCAGCGCCTCTTCGAAGGCGATATGGCCCCAGGCCGTGCCGTTGGCCAGGAAACGCGAGGCGCGACGATCGACCAGCGGAGCCCAGGCCTCGGCTGTGACGCCCAGCGAGGGCGGGGCCCAGACCTGGCTGCGGAAGCCGTGGGTGATGTGATCGGGCGCGGCGACCACGCCCGATCGGGCCGAGCGCAGCGATGCGGTCACCTCTTCGGCACCTGTGCCGATGGAGGAGACGATGCCCAGACCCGTGACGACGACACGCCGCATGCAGTTTCCTTCTCTCTAGCCTTGGTCCGCGTTGATCGCGGTTATCATGAGGTCTTCAGCCGCCGGACGGCTTTTCGCCCGGCTGGAACAGACCGACGCGCATGTCGGTCGCCGTATAGATAGGCACGCCGTCGGCTTCCAGAACCCCGTCGGCGATGCCCATGACCAGGCGGCGGTTGATGACGCGCTTGAGGGTGATCTTGTAGGTGACCCTCTTGATGTCCGGGGTGACCTGGCCGGTGAACTTGACCTCGCCCACACCGAGCGCGCGGCCACGGCCGGGTCCGCCGATCCAGCCCAGATAGAAGCCGACCAACTGCCACATGGCGTCCAGTCCCAGACAGCCGGGCATGACGGGGTCGCCGATGAAGTGGCAGCCGAAGAACCAGAGGTCCGGATGGATATCCAGCTCGGCCTCCATATAGCCCTTGCCGTGTTCACCGCCGTCGCCGCTGATCTGGGTGATGCGGTCGAACATCAGCATCGGCGGGGCCGGTAGCTGGGCGTTGCCCGGTCCGAACAGCTCGCCCCGGCCCGAGGCCAGGAGGGCGGCATGGTCGAAGGACGAGGGGTATTGCGACTGGCTCAAAAGGATCGGCTCCCGAGGTGTGGCGGCGGGGTGACACGACACAGGCGGGGGGTCAATGGCGCGCTGTCTTCTCCCTCCCCCGAGGGGGCGGGAGAGGCGTCACCTCGCCTCGCCCGCCGGCCTCGCCGCGTCGCACAGGGCGGCGTCGGCTGCGCCGAAGACCGCATCCGCCTTGACCCAGCCGCGCAGCTTGTCGGCGCGCACGCGGCACCAGCCGCCCTCGCAGTCGTCGAGCGCGATCAGGGAGCGTGGACTGAAGCGGGCTTTGATGGCCGCCTCCTCGTCGGGGCGGGTGCGGATCGGGACCTCGACTGTGGTCGCGTTGAAGGCCCCGCGACGGCCGGAGGCCACGCTGCGGTGGATCCAGGCGACGGCGCCCTCGGGATCGCAGATCTTTCGCCACTCGCGCGTCTCGGCGATGACCTGAACCGGCAGGCCGGCAGCGCGGTACTCCCACAAGATGCGATAGTCGAGGCCCGGCCCCTGGCGCGCGCGCACCTCGGACGACTTCAGCGAAACCCAGCGGGGGACCTCCAGCCCGGTCGGGGTGGGACGGCCGTCGGGCATGGTCGCGGCCGCGCCGACCAGCAGGCCCAGCGACGTTGCGGCGACGATCGTGACGATCCGGCGCGACAGGCTTTGGAGACGGGGATGAGACTTGCTAGACACCGGCGTCGGCCGCTCGCGGTAAATCCAAGGGTCCTATGTCCAGCACTCGGCTTAAGGTCGTCTTAACCAGAAGGTTGCCCGACGCGGTCGAGACGCGCATGCGCGAGCTGTTCGACGCCGAACTGAACCTGAAGGACATCCCGATGGACCGCGCCGCCCTGCTGGCGGCCATGCAGCGGGCCGACGTCCTGGTGCCCACCATCACCGACCAGATCGACGCCGGGCTGATCATCACGGCCGGCGAGCAGCTGAAGATGATCGCCAGCTTCGGCGCGGGCGTGGATCACATCGACATCGACGCGGCCGTCGCGCGCCAGATCATCGTCACCAACACGCCGGGCGTCCTGACCGAGGACACGGCCGACCTGGCCATGAGCCTGATCCTGGCCGTCAGCCGCCGCATCGTCGAGGGCGCGCAGGTCATGGCCGAGGGGCGGTTCGAAGGCTGGACCCCCACCTGGATGTGCGGGCGCAAGCTGTGGGGCAAGCGGCTTGGGATCGTCGGCATGGGCCGGATCGGCCAGGCCCTGGCCCGCCGGGCCCGGGCGTCGGGGATGCAGGTCCATTATCACAACAGAAAGGCCGTCAGCCCGCGTATCGAGGAGGAACTGGGCGCGACCTACTGGGACGACCTGGACACCATGCTGTCGCGCATGGACGTGATCTCGCTGAACTGTCCGGCGACCAAGGAGACCCATCATCTGCTGGACGCCCGACGTCTGGCCCTGCTGCAGCCACACGCCCTGCTGATCAACACCGCGCGGGGCGAGCTGATCGACGAGGCGGCCCTGGCGGAGGCGGTCGCGCGGCGTGCCCTGGCGGGCGTCGGGCTGGACGTGTTCGAGAACGAGCCGAAGGTTCATCCGGGTCTGGTCGGTCATCCCAATGTCGTGCTGCTGCCGCATCTGGGGTCCGCTACGCTGGAGGCCCGTCAGGACATGGGAGATCGGGTGATCGCCAACATCATGACGTTCCAAAATGGCCACCGGCCGCCGGATCGCGTCATCCCGGCGATGTTCTGAGCCCGCGCTCAAGCAGGGAGCGACCGCGTCGCGAGCGATAGCGCATACGAAAAAGGGCGGCCCGTGAGGACCGCCCTTCTTCATTTCAGTGCTCGTGGGCCGATCAGGCGCGACGCTTGACCAGTCCCAGCAGGAACAGCAGCAGGCAGGCACCACCGAAGGCGACGATCAGCGTCACCAGGTTGAAGCCGCCGACGGGCGTTCCGAACAGGTTGGAGGCGATGAAGCCGCCAATCAGGGCGCCGATGACGCCCACGATCAGGTTGGTGATCAGGCCGTGATTGCGGCCCATGACCTTTTCCGCCAGCCAGCCGGCGACGATGCCGATGACGAGCCAACCGATGATACCGAGTCCCATGATCTCTATCCTTCCAAAGCCAAGGTAACGACAGAATGCGATGGGCTCGGGATGGTTGCGTCACCTCGACGCGATCATTCGACGGTGACCGATTTCGCCAGGTTTCTGGGCTGGTCGACGTCGGTGCCTTTCTGGACGGCGGTGTAGTAGGCCAGCAGTTGCACCGGCACGGCATAGACCAGGGGCGCGATCAGGGGGTGGCAGTCCGGCGCATGAATCCGCTGGATGCCCGCGCCGTGAGGATCAGGCGCGGTCGACGGCGCGATCATGATGACGGGGCCGCCGCGCGCGGCGACTTCCTGCAGGTTGGAGGCGGTCTTCTCGAACACGTCATCCAGCGGGGCCAGGGCGATGGTCGGGGTGGCCTCGTCGATCAGGGCGATAGGGCCGTGCTTGAGTTCTCCGGCGGCGTAGCCCTCGGCGTGGATGTAGCTGATCTCCTTCAGCTTCAGCGCGCCTTCCATGGCGAGCGGGAACATGGCGCCCCGGCCCAGGAACAGGACGTCAGTGGCCTTGGACAGCTCGGCGGTGACGGCGCGGATGTCCGCGTCCATCTGCAGCGCCTCGGCGATCAGCCGTGGGGCCTCGAACAGGGCCTTGACCAGTTCGCCTTCGCTCTGGCCGTCGATCTTGCCGCGCGCGACACCGGCCGCGACGGCCAACGCCAGGAGCGCGGAGACCTGGGCGGTGAAGGCCTTGGTGGAAGCGACGCCGATCTCAGGGCCCGCGTGCGTGGGCCACAGGACGTCGGCCTCGCGCGCCATGGACGAGGAGTGGACGTTCACCACGGCGGCGGTCTTCAGTCCCTGGGACTTGCACCATGTCAGGCTGGCCAGCGTGTCGGCGGTTTCGCCCGACTGGCTGACGGCGACGGCCAATGTGCCCGGCGTCACGGCCGGGGAGCGATAGCGGAACTCGGACGCGATCTCGACGTCGCAGGGCAGGCCGGCCAGCTTCTCGAAGGCGTAGCGGCCGATCTGGCCGGCGTAGAAGGCTGTGCCGCAGGCGACGATCTGGATGCGGTCGACGGCGGCGAAGTCGATGGCCCCGGCTTCCAGCGTCTGCACCTTGGCCTTGCCGGTCACCAGGTCGAGATAGTGGGACAGGGTGTGCTGGACGCTGTCGGGCTGTTCATGGATTTCCTTTTCCATGAAGTGGCGATAGGCGCCCTTCTCGACCATGGCGGAGGAGGCGCTGACCTGGACCACCGGCCGGTCGACGGCCGCGCCCGAGGCGTCGAACATCGTCGCGCCGGTCCGGGTCACGGCGACGAAATCGCCCTCTTCCAGATAGCTGATCTTCTGGGTGAACGGCCCGACCGCCAGGGCGTCGGAGCCCAGATACATCTCGCCGTCGCCCCAGCCGACGACGAGGGGAGACCCCTTCCTCGCCCCCAGGATCAGGTCGTCCTCGCCCTCGATCAGCACCGCCAGGGCATAGGCACCCGTCAACCGGTCCAGCACCGCCTTGAAGGCGTCGAGCGGCGACTTTCCAGTGCCGAGTTCGTGATCCAGCAGGTGCGCGACGACCTCGGTGTCGGTCTGGCTCTCGAACACGCGGCCGGCGGCGGTCAGTTCGGCCTTCAGCTCGGCGAAATTCTCGATGATGCCGTTGTGGACCAGGGCGACGCGACCGGCCTTGTGGGGATGGGCGTTGGGCGTCGTCGGTGCCCCGTGGGTCGCCCAGCGGGTGTGGCCGATGCCAATGGTAGAGGACAGGGGTTCGGCGGCCAGCACGGCCTCGAGTTCCCGAATCTTGCCCTTGGCGCGGCGACGCTCGACGCGACCGTCGACCAGGGCGGCGACCCCGGCGGAGTCATAGCCGCGATACTCAAGCCGCTTGAGGCTGTCGATCAGACGGGGAACCGCCGGGCCCGTGCCCGTGACGCCGATGATGCCGCACATGATGATCTCCCCAAAATCCCGCTCGTCATCCTCGGACTTGATCCGAGGATCAGAGGTCGGACCGGATTGGTCCAGAGGGATGGCGCACGAGCCGGGATCGCTCTCGATCCGGAGCGGCGGCACGTCCGATCCTCGGGTCAAGCCCGAGGATGACGGTAAGCGTGGTCTGCTCTAGGACGGCGTCGGGACCGGGACACCTAAAAAGCGGTTTCGGATGATTGCGGCGGAGGGGTCGGCCAATGGGCGAGCGCAAATACTTCGGTACGGACGGCATTCGCGGCAAGGCGAACGTGTCGCCCATGACGGCCGAGGTGGCCCTGCGCGTCGGGCTGGCGGCGGGGCGGCTGTTCATGTCGGGCGACGACCGGCGCCACCTAGTGGTGATCGGCAAGGACACGCGGCTGTCCGGCTATATGATCGAGCCGGCGCTGGTGGCGGGCTTCGCCTCGGTGGGCATGGACGTGCGGACGTTCGGCCCCATCCCGACGCCGGGGGTGGCCATGATGACCCGGTCGATGCGCGCCGACCTGGGCGTCATGATCTCGGCCTCGCACAACGACTATGCCGACAACGGGATCAAGCTGTTCGGGCCCGACGGCTACAAGCTGTCCGACGAGATCGAGCTGAAGATCGAGGCGATGATGGACGCGGGCCTGGACGAGGGTCTGGCGGCGTCCGCCCAGCTGGGCCGGGTCAAACGCATCGACGAGGCCCCGTGGCGGTATTCCGAGATCGCCAAGGCGGCCTTTCCCAAGCATCTGAGCCTGGCGGGCCTGCGTATCGCCATCGACTGCGCCAACGGGGCGGCCTATCGGGTCGCGCCGACCACCCTGTTCGAACTGGGGGCCGAGGTCTGCGCCGTGGGCGACAATCCCAACGGCACCAACATCAACGCCGACTGCGGCTCGACCTATCCGGGCACGGTGGCGGCGGCGGTGAAACAGTACCGCGCCGACATCGGGATCGCCCTGGACGGGGACGCCGACCGGCTGATCATCTGCGACGAGACCGGCAAGATCGTCGACGGCGACCAGATCATGGCCCTGATCGCGCGCGACTGGGCGCGACGCGGCCGACTGGCGGGCGGAGGCGTGGTCGCCACCGTCATGTCCAACCTGGGGCTGGAGCGGGTGCTGAAGGGCGACGGCCTGACGCTGGAGCGGACCAAGGTGGGCGATCGCTACGTCATGGAGCGGATGCGCGAGGGCGGGTTCAACCTGGGCGGCGAACAGTCCGGCCACCTGATCCTGCACGACCATGCCACGACCGGCGACGGCCTGATGGCGGCGCTGCAGGTGCTGGCGGTGCTGGTCGAGAGCGGCAAGCCGATGAGCGAGCTGGCCCGCCAGTTCGAGCCCGTGCCGCAGCTGTTGCAGAATGTGCGCTTCACCTCGGGCAAGCCGCTGGACGACGCCAAGGTCAAGGCCGCGATCAAGGACGGCGAGGCGGCGCTGAACGGCCAGGGGCGTCTGCTGGTCAGACCGTCGGGTACGGAAAAGCTGATCCGCGTCATGGCCGAGGGCGACGACGGGGCCCTGGTCAAGCGGGTGGTCGCCGACGTGGCGGCGGCGGTGAAGGCGGCGGGTTAGGCCAGCGCGCCCGCCACGTCCTCGATCCGCTTGCGGATATCCGGCACCGCGATGGTCTCCCAGAAGGCGGCGCGGGCGGGGGGGCCGAGGACGAACAGGGTCGGGTCGGGGCGGCCTTCGCGGCCCAGGACGCGGCCGAGGGGGTCGAGGTCGAGGCCGAGGCGCAGCGGATCGAGCCGCGCGCGCCCGCTCTGGATCAGGGGCGCGGTCAGGGGGTCGGCATCGGCGGCGTGGCCGGGGCCGGTGCAGTCGATCAGCCAGGGGGTCGTCAGAGGCGGGGCCTCGCCGCGCCGGGCGCGCCAGTCGAGGTGCACGCCGCGATCGTCGGCGGTGATCGCGCGGACGCGGCCGGTGACGACCGTCAGCCGACCTACGGTGATCAATCGGTCCATCGTGACGCCTATCGTCGTCGCCAGCCGGTGCCGATGCACGTCCCAGAAGGGGCGCAGGTGGCGCACGATCCTGCGCCGGGTCGCCAGATCGGCCTGTGTCCAGAGGTCGGCCGTGATAGGGCGGAGGCCCTCCATGACCTCGCGCCAGCCGCCGCCCCGCGACAGGCGGCGGGCCTCGCTCAGGCGACGCGACAGGGGACCCGACAGCAGGGCCTCGGTCGGGACGCGGGGGGGGTCCGGGCGCTCCGCATGAGCCCGGGGCATCAGGCCGCGCCGCGACAGGGCGGTGGCCCGTCCGGTCCAGCCGCGCCCGTCCAGCATCAGCAGCATGTCCACCATGGTCAGGCCGGTGCCGACGATCAGGACGTCGTCGTCGGCTCCGATCCGGTCCAGCGCCCCGGTGGCCCAGGGGTCGGCGATGACGCGGGGTGAGGCACCGGCCTCGGCGGTGCGCGGGGCCGGGTTGCCGGTCGCCAGCACGACCGCCCGCGCCGCGATGACGCTGCCGTCGGCCAGCCGCACGCTGTCAGCCGCGATCTGCGCGACCTCTCCGACGACGCGGCGGATCGTGCCGGGATGGGCTGTTTCCACTGTCCTCAGACGATTCTGGACATAGAGGCCGAAGACGCGGCGCGGGGCGAAGCCGTCGGGGTCGGCGGAGTCAGGGTGGTGGGCCTTCAGCCAATCGACGAAATGCGCGGGCCGGTCCGCAAGGGCGCTCATCCGTGACGAGCGCACGTTCAGCAGATGGCCGTCGAAGGGGGTGGAATAGGCGACGCCCAGGCCGAAGTCCGCCGTGCGGTTCACGATCGTCGAGGTCACGCCCCGCTCGGCCAGCCGCGCCGCCAGCATGGCTCCGGAGAACCCGCCGCCGACGATGGCGATGCCTTCAGCCTGTCCGGACATTCGCCCCCCTTCGCCGGGCGCTTCTGGACCGCGTCGCGGGCGGGGTCAAACGCGGGTGGACTGGTTTCCGCTGTCCCGCCAAGCTAGAGATTTCGTCATGCGCGACCACCCTGCGACCTCCCTGACCGGCTATCCCGACCTGCCCGAGGCCGAGCGGCTGGCGCGGGCCGAGGCGTTCCGCGCCGCGATGGCGACGCGCCGAACGGTGCGGGACTATGCAGACCGCCCCGTCGATCGCCGGATCGTCGAGGCGGCCATCCTGACGGCCGCCGGCGCGCCGTCCGGCGCCAATCACCAGCCCTGGTTCTTCGCCGTGATCGAGAGCGCCGGGGCCCGCCGCCGCATCCGCGAGGCAGCCGAGGCCGAGGAGCGGGAGTTCTATGCCACCAAGGCCCCGCAGGAGTGGCTGGACGCGCTCGCGCCCCTGGGCACCGATCCGGACAAGCGCTTTCTGGAGGTCGCGCCCGTCCTGATCGCCGTCTTCGGCCAGAAGCGCGGGGGCCCCCGGCCGGGGGACGCCAAGAAGAACTACTATGTCCCCGAGAGCGTCGGCATCGCCACGGGCTTCCTGATCGCGGCCCTGCATCAGGCGGGGCTGGCGACGCTGACACACACTCCGGCGCCGATGAGTTTCCTCAGCGAGATCTGCGGACGACCGGAGGGGGAGAAGCCCTTCCTGCTCTTGGTGGCGGGTCATCCGGCGGCGGACGCGACCGTGCCTGTCGCCGCTCTGGACAAGAAGCCGCTGGACGCGGTGGCGGCCTGGATTTAACCCGCGACGCCTGTTCGCCGGAGTTCTCGCCATGAAACGCCTCGCCCTCGCCGCGTCTGTCATCGCGCTCGCCGGTGCCGCCGCCTTCGGGTCATCGACGCCCGCCGACGCCTGGGGCGCGACCGGCCACAGGCTGATCGGGGTCGCGGCCATGCGGGCCCTGCCGGACGAACTGCCGGCCTTCCTGCGCGAACCCGGCGCGATCGCCGAGGTGGGCGAGCTGTCGCGCGAGCCCGACCGCACCAAGGGCGCGGGCCAGCCGCATGACCGCGAGCGCGACACGGCGCACTTCGTCGATCTGACGGACGACGGCCGGGTGATGACCGCCGCCGGGCCGACGCTGGCGGAACTGCCGGAGCTGAAGAGCGAGTACGATGCGCTGCTGCTTGCGGCGGACATCAAGGTCAACGACGCCGGATACCTGCCCTATGCGATCATGGACGGCTTCCAGCAGCTGGCGCGCGACTTCGCCACCTGGCGCGTGCTGCACGCCGCCGAGGCGCGCGAGGCCGATCCGGCCAGACGCGCCTGGTACCGCGAGGACCGGCTGCGTCGCGAAGCGCTGATCCTGAGGGATATCGGATATCTGTCGCACTACGTCGGTGACGGGTCGCAGCCGCATCATCTGTCGATCCACTACAACGGCTGGGACCGGAACACGCCCAACCCCGAGGGCTTCACGACATCGCGCCAGACGCATGGCGCGTTCGAGGGGGCCTTCACCCGCCGTACGGCGCGGCTGGATATGGTGGAGGCCGCCATGCCCGCTCCGGCCCTCGACGGGTTCGAGATGCGCCCACGCGTGGCGGCCTATCTGACGGCGGGTCTGGGCCAGGTCATTCCCTTCTACCGCCTGGAAAAGGCGGGCGGTTTCGCCGACGCCGACCCGCGCGGGGCCGAGTTCGTCACGGTCCGGCTGTCCGCCGGCGCAGCCGAGCTGCGCGACCTGATCACCCTGGCCTGGCGCGACGCGGGCACCCAGTCCGTCGGCTGGCCGGCCGTGCGGGTCGCCGAGGTCGAGGCAGGCACAGCCGATCCCTGGGGCGCGATGGTGGGCGAGGACTGATCGGTTTGGTCGACGCCCACGCCCCCGTCGTCATCCTCGACAAGCCGCAGCTGGCCGACAACATCGGCGCGGTGGCGCGGGTCATGGCGAACTTCGGCCTGGACCGGCTGAGGCTGGTCAGCCCACGCGACGGCTGGCCCCAGGACAGGGCCTGGGCGGCGGCGTCGGGGGCCGACTGGGTGCTGGACGGGATCGCGGTCTTCGACAGCGTGGCCGCCGCCGTCGCCGACCTGAACACGGTCTTCGCCACCACCGCCCGCCCGCGCGAGACGCGCCAGCCGGTGCGGACGCCGCGCGAGGGGGCGCGGGTCCTGTTCGACGACGCGGGATCGGGCCTGTCGGTTGGCCTGCTGTTCGGCGGGGAACGGGCCGGGCTGGAGACCACCGACATCGCTCTGTGCCAGGGCATCGTCACGATCCCCATCGACCCCCGCCATCATTCGCTCAACCTGGCCCAGGCGGTGGCGATCAACGCCTATGAGTGGCGCACCCTGATCCTGGACGCCCCACCGCCTAGCTTCCGTGAGGGCGATCCGCCTGCCATGGGGGCGCTGATCGAGGGCATGATGGGGCATCTGGAAACCGAGCTGGAGGAGGGCGGTTTCTTCTATCCGCCGGAGAAGAAGCCCTCGATGATGCAGAACCTGCGCGTCATGCTGGGCCGCGCCGCCTTCTCCGAACAGGAGGTGGCGACCTTCCGCGGCGTGATCCACGCCCTGTCGAAGGGGCGAGGTCGGCGGCTGGAGAAGCTTGCGGCCGAACGAAAACGCGGTGCCTAGGTCAGGGTGTCGAGGAAGGCCGGCACGGTCTCCGTGGCCGGGCCATAGACGCCTTCGTCGAACAGGGACGCGCCGAGGCTCGGCTCCAGATTGACCTCGACCGTGTGGGCACCCGCCATGCGCGCCTGACGCACGAAGCCGGCCGCTGGATAGACCGCGCCCGAGGTGCCGATCGAGACGAACAGGTCGCACGCCGAAAGCGCCCGTTCGATCCGGTCCATCGCCAGCGGCATCTCTCCGAACCAGACGATGTGGGGCCGAAGGAAGCCGTCCGGGCTGAAGGGGCTGTCGTGGAAGGCGTCGAGGTCCTCGGTCCAGTCGCAGACGCGGCCGGTGGCGGTGCAGACGGCCTTCAGCAGTTCGCCGTGCATGTGGATCAGTTCGAACCCGGCGGCGGGCGGGGTCTCGGCGTGGACGCGGTCGTGCAGGTCATCGACGTTCTGGGTCACCAGGGTCAGACGCCCCGGCCAGCGCGGGGCGAGCTCGGCGATGGCGCGATGGGCGGCGTTCGGCTGGACCTCGGCCAGCTGGCGACGGCGCTGGTTGTAGAATTTCTGCACCTTGGCCGGATCGCGGGCGAAAGCTTCAGGCGTCGCCACGTCCTCGACCCGATGCCCCAGCCACAGGCCGTCGTCGGAGCGGAAGGTCGGTACGCCGGACTCGGCGGAGATACCCGCGCCGGTCAGGATGACGATGTCGCGGTGACGCATAGCGTTTCATGGCGCCCCCGGCTTCGTCTAGGAAGGGCCGAACTCAGGAGAGACCGCCCATGAAAACCCGCGCTGCCGTCGCCTTGGAGGCCAAGACCCCGCTCGAGATCGTCGAGGTCGACCTCGAAGGGCCGCGCGCCGGCGAAGTGCTGGTCGAGATCAAGGCGACGGGCATCTGCCACACCGACGCCTACACGCTGGACGGGCTGGATTCGGAGGGCATCTTTCCGAGCATCCTGGGCCACGAGGGTGCGGGTGTGGTGGTCGAGGTGGGGCCGGGCGTGACGAGCGTCGCGGTCGGGGACCATGTGATCCCGCTTTACACGCCGGAATGCCGCCAGTGTAAGTCGTGCCTCAGCCGAAAGACCAATCTTTGCACCGCCATTCGCGCGACCCAGGGCAAGGGGTTGATGCCCGACGGCACGTCGCGCTTCAGCTACAAGGGCCAGGCCATCGCCCACTACATGGGCTGTTCGACCTTCTCGAACTACACGGTGCTGCCCGAGATCGCCCTGGCGAAGATCCGCAAGGACGCGCCGTTCGAGAGCGCCTGCTACGTCGGTTGCGGCGTGACGACGGGCGTCGGCGCGGTGGTCAATACCGCCAAGGTCGAGCCGGGGGCCAACTGCGTGGTGTTCGGCCTGGGCGGCATCGGGCTGAACGTCATCCAGGGGCTGAAGATGGTCGGGGCCGACATGATCGTCGGCGTGGACATCAACGACACCAAGGAGGAGTGGGGCCGCCGCTTCGGCATGACCCATTTCGTCAATCCGAAGTCCGTGCCGGACGTCGTGGCCCATCTGGTCGAACTGACAGGGGGTGGGGCGGACTATACCTTCGACTGTACTGGCAATACGACCGTGATGCGCCAGGCGCTGGAGGCCTGCCACCGGGGCTGGGGCGAGAGCATCGTCATCGGCGTGGCCGAGGCGGGCAAGGAGATCGCCACCCGACCATTCCAGCTGGTGACCGGCCGGGTCTGGCGCGGCTCGGCCTTCGGCGGGGCGCGGGGCCGCACCGACACGCCGCGCATCGTCGACTGGTACATGGACGGCAAGATCGAGATCGACCCGATGATCACCCACACCCTGCCGCTGGAGCGCATCAACGAGGCCTTCGATCTGATGCACGCAGGCGAGAGTATCCGCAGCGTGGTGGTGTTCTAGGTCCGTTGCATTGAAAAACGGACTCGGCTAGCCTAGCCATACATCAGGGAGGAGACCACCATGTTCACCCACGTCACCGTCGGCGCCAACGACACCGAGGCCTCGCGCCGCTTCTACGACGCCGCCCTGGGCGCGCTCGGCATCGACCCCGGTTCCGGCCCGGACGCCAAGGGGCGGTTCTGGTGGCGGACCAAGATGGGCGCTTTCGCGGTCGGAACGCCGATCGACGGTGACCCCGCCTGCCACGCCAACGGCGGCACCATCGGCTTTCACGCCAAGACGCCCGAGATGGTCCAGGCCTTTCACGACGCGGGCGTCGCCGCCGGCGGCACGGCCATCGAAGATCCACCCGGCGAGCGCAACGGGCCGTTCGGCACCCTGATCCTGGCCTATCTGCGCGATCCGTCGGGCAACAAGATCTGCGCCATGCATCGTCCGGGCTGAGGCCGGACGCGTCGCCCCCATTCCCATTCCGGTCCCAGCCGCTAAGGTGACCCCCTCCTTAGCGGTACCGGGGTATGGGGAATGACCGAGACGACGACGCCCGCCGGCGTGCAGGGCTTCTACGACCAGGTCACGAACGTCAGTGACTTCATCTGGGGGGGGACCTGGAACGGCGAGTCCGTGCTGCCCTTCCCGCCGATGGTGATCGTGCTGCTGGGCGTTGGGGCCTGGATCATGATCGGCCTGCGCTTCTATCCGCTCCTGAAGCTGGGCGAGGCGTTCGCGGGGCTGTTCAAGAAGGAAGAGGGCGGCAAGGGCGAGATCTCGCCCTTCGCGGCCCTTTCGACCGCCCTGTCGGGTCAGGTCGGTACTGGAAACCTGGCGGGCGTGGCGACCGCCATCACCCTGGGCGGGCCCGGAGCCCTATTCTGGATGTGGATCACCGCCCTGTTCGGCATGGCGCTGGCCTTTGCCGAAGGGTCGCTGGCGATCCGCTTCCGCGAGCAGCGCGCCGACGGCACCTATCAGGGCGGGCCCATGACCTACATCCGCATGGGCCTGGGCAAGAAATGGGGCTGGCTGGCCATTCTGTTCTGTCTGGGGACCCTGTTCTCGTCGGTGGCGACGGGCAACATGATCCAGTCCAACTCAATCGCCGATTCCATCACCAGCCTGGCCCCGGTGCCGGAATGGGGCGCGGGCCTGATCGTCGCGGCCGCGGTGTTCATCGTCATCATCGGCGGCATCAAGTCGATCGGCAATCTGGCCGAGAAGATCGTGCCCTTCATGGCCATCACCTATCTGCTGCTGGGCCTGATCGCCCTGATCCTGAATATCGAGGACCTGCCGGCATCCTTCGCCCTGATCTTCGACAGCGCCTTCAACGGGGCGGCGGCGACAGGGGGCTTCCTGGGCGCGGGCGTCATGATGGCGATCCGGGCGGGCGTGGCGCGCGGCCTGTTCTCCAACGAGGCCGGTCAGGGCTCGACCCCCATGGCCCACGCCGTGGCCCGGACCGACGATCCGGCCCGTCAGGGTCGCTTCGCCATGATGGGCACCTTCATCGACACCATGATCATCTGCACCATGACGGGTCTGGTGATGCTGACGGTTCAGGGCAGCTTCCCGGCCGGGACAGGCACGGTCGAGCATGTCTGGAACTCGGACTTGCGCGGGTTCGAGATGACGCTTGCGGCCTATTCCGCCGTCTTCCCGCAGATCCTGTTCGGCACGACGACCTTGGGCGGACTGGTCACCTCGGCCTGTCTGATCATGTTCGTGTTCACGACCCTGCTGACCTGGAGCTACTACGGCGAGCGGGCGGCGACGCATCTGTTCGGCCAGAGGGTCGCCATTCCCTGGCGGCTGCTGTGGGTCGGCATGATCTTCGTGGGATCGTTCCAGCAGATCGAATTCGTCTGGCGGATGGGCGACATCGCAAACGCCGCCATGGCCTTCCCGAACCTGATCGCCCTGGCGGCCCTGTCGGCGGTGGTCTTCGCCCTCGCGCGCGGCGACAAGACGGCGGGCCGGACGCACGACTGAGCCTGCTATTCGAGACCGATTGGACGCCGGGGCCTTGGCGTGGAGGCCCCGGCACCTAGATAGGCAGGACCTTCAATCGTCGATCCGGAGTTTCCTCATGGCCTTCACCCTGCCGCCCCTGCCCTATGCCCATGACGCGCTGGAACCGGCCATCGACAAGGAAACGATGACCTTCCATCACGACAAGCACCACCAGGCCTATGTCGACAATCTGAACAAGGCGGTGGACGCCGACGCGAGCCTGCAGGGCAAGTCGCTGGAAGAGCTGTTCGCAGGTGTCTCGAAGGCCCCGAAGGCCGTCCGCAACAACGGCGGCGGTCACTGGAACCACGCCCTGTTCTGGGAACTGCTGGCCCCGGCCGGGCACGGCGGGCAACCGTCGGTCGAGCTGTCGGCCGCGATCGACCGCGACCTGGGCGGGCTGGAGAAGTTCAAGGAGGCGTTCAACGCCGCCGGCGCCGGCCAGTTCGGCTCGGGCTGGGCCTGGCTGATCGTCCAGGACGGCAAGCTGAAGGTCACCTCGACGCCGAACCAGGACAACCCCTTGATGGACGTCGCCGACGAGCAGGGCGCGGTCGTTCTGGGGGCCGATGTCTGGGAGCACGCCTATTACCTGAAGTATCAGAACCGCCGGGCCGACTATCTGAAGGCCTTCTGGGAGGTGGTGAACTGGAACAAGGCCAACGCACTGTTCGCCGCCGCCACGGCCTGATCGGCACGGTTTGAAGCCAGCGGGACGGGGCGGCGCGAAAGCATTCCGCCTGCCCCACTGGCGCCGACGAAAGGCGCGCCTATCTCAGCTTCGCCATTCCGCTTCGAAGCCGAGGTTCATCGATGTCGTCCCACCTTAAACTGGCCGCCGCGGGCGTGCTGCTCTCCGGCCTGATCGCCGCCGCCGGTTGTTCCCAGCCCGCCGAGACCCCCGAGCCGGCAACGGCCGAGGCCGCCCCCACGAGCCCCGACGTCCAGCGTTTCCGCGTCGGCAGTCTGGAACTGGTCGCCCTGCGCGACGGCGGACTGACCGGCCTACCCAACGACAACACGGTCCTGGCGGTGGGCCAGACGCCCGAAGAGGTGTCCGCCCTGCTGACGTCCGCGGGCCTGCCCGGAGGCACCCTGGACCTGTCGATTCAGCCGCTGTTGGTGCGTGACGGTCAACGACTGGTGCTGATCGATGCGGGCGGGGGAGCCAGCATGGGCGCCAACGCCGGCAAGCTGGTCGCGTCCCTCGCCGCGGCCGACGTGCAGCCTGGCCAGATCACCGATATCCTGATCTCGCATGGCCACGGTGACCACGTCGCGGGCCTGGTCGATGGTGTCGGAGCCCTGACCTTCCCCAACGCCACCATCCGCATGACCGCCGCCGAATGGACCGCGATCCAGGGGGACGCCCAACTGGCCGCCCTGGTGGCGGCGATCACGCCCAAGGTCGAGACCTTCGAGCCCGGCGCGCAGATCACCCCGGCGATCAAGGCCTATGCCATCGACGGCCATACGCCCGGTCACACCGGCTATGAGCTTTCGTCGGGCGACGAACGTCTGGTCTATATCGGCGACGCCATGCACCACTCGGTGATCTCTGTGCAGCAGCCGACCTGGACCATCGCCTTCGACGGTGACGAGGCCACGGCCGAGGCCAGCCGCCAGGCGTTGCTCAGCCGCGCGGCGTCGGAGAACCTGCTGATCTATGCCGTCCACTTCCCCTATCCGGGCGTGGGTCGCATCCAGCGGCGCGAGGACACCTTCGTCTGGGTGCCGGAAGCGCCGGCGTCCTGATCAGCCCCGGCGACTTGACCTGAGGGGGGCGGGCCGTCATAAGGCCCGCTTTCCCGCGCCGGGCCCTGTCCGTCGCGTGAGAACCACTACGGACGATGCGTGGACCGCCGTTGAGATCGTCCCTCCATCTGGGGAGGGACCGGGCCGCATCAACATAGAGAGCCAGAATGTCCAAGCGCCACAGCGCCAAGTACAAGATCGACCGCGCCATGGGTGAAAACCTGTGGGGTCGCTCCAAGTCCCCCGTCAACAAGCGCAGCTACGGCCCCGGCCAGCACGGCCAGCGACGCAAGTCGAAAGTCTCGGACTTCGGCCTGCAGCTGAAGGCCAAGCAGAAGCTGAAGGGCTACTACGGCAACATAACCGAAAAGCAGTTCTCGTCGATCTATGACGAAGCCACGCGCCGCAAGGGCAACAGCTCCGAGAACCTGATCGGCCTGCTGGAGTCGCGCCTGGACGCCATCGTCTATCGCGCCAAGTTCGTCCCGACCGTCTGGGCCGCCCGCCAGTTCGTCAGCCACGGCCACGTCACCGTCGATGGCAAGAAGGTCGACATCGGCTCCTACCGGGTCAAGCCGGGCCAGGTGATCGAGGTCAAGGAGAAGTCCCGCGCCATGGCGCTGGTGCTCGAGGCCCAGCAGTCTTCGGAACGCGACATCCCCGACTATCTGGAACTGGGCGATCGCGGCTTCTCGGTTCGCTACGTCCGCGTGCCGGAACTGGCCGACGTTCCGTACCCGGTGAAGATGGAGCCAAACCTGGTCGTGGAATACTACTCGTCCTAAGGGCGCTACCGCTCGGAACGCGGTTTCTCGCTGCTTGAGCGGAAAACTACGAGGGCCCCGGAGCGATCCGGGGCCCTTTCGTTTCGCGCGGCGGCATTAACAGAATATCAGATGCGCTGTTCGCCGAATTGGGGGACTATGGGTCTGTGGCTGTTCTCAGAAGGATCGGCGGCATGGCTTCCATCCGCGCCCTCTCCCTGATCGTCGCCGCCGCCCTGGCGACGTCCGCCTGCGCCCTGTTCCCGCGCGGTGACGAGGCCGTGCGCGCCTCCACCATGCCGGGCCAGCTGGAGCCCATCCATGCGGCCGCCATCACCCGCGACCTGGCGGTCTTCTGGGTCAGCTCGAACGGCTGCACGGACAAGGACGATCTGACCCCGGTCGTCGATCGCGCCGGCGACGGCTCGACCATCACCCTGCGCCGCATCGACGAGGACACCTGCGACCGGCCCCTGGCCGACGGCGTCGAGATCGTCTGGTCGTTCGAGGAACTGGGGCTGACGCCGGGTTCGCGCGTCCAGGTCAACAACCCCTATCAGCTGCCGCCCTCGATCTAGGGTGGACTGTTCGCGCTGAGCGGCGGGTTTTCGACGGCGGCGAGCTGGCTGTGAACGACGGATACGAGCGTGCCCGGATGCTGGTGCTCGACCTGGATCCGCGCATGCAGCTGTCGCGCCAGAGCTTCGACGATGCTGGTGCCCAGACCCGGCGTGGCGCTGGCGGCGTCCTTGGGCATACCCACGCCGTCGTCGCGAACCGACAGGGTCCAGTTGGGCCCGTGCGCCTGATAGCCGACGACGATGGTGCCGGACCGTCCGCCGGGGAAGGCGTGCTTGAGGGCATTGATGACCAACTCGGTCACGATCAGCCCAAGACTGACCGAGACATCGGCATCCGTCGCGCTGTCGTCGGCCTCGACCTTTATGGCCAGTCGCGCCGGATCCTGGATCATCGAGGCGGCGATGCTCTTGCACAGCTGGGTGAAATAGGGGGCCAGTTCGACTGCGCCCAGTCGCGACGCCGCCAGCTGCTGTTGCAGCGCCGCGACCGACATCACACGGCTGTGCGCGTCCTTCAGGTGCAAGCGCGTCTCGTCGGATTGAGCCTTGCGCGCGCTTTGCAAGATGACACTGGCGATGATCTGCAGGCTGTTGGCGACCCGGTGCTGGAGCTCCTGCAGCAGGATGCCCTTCTCACGCAGCAGGTCGTCGCGCAGCTTGTCGTCGGCCCGGGCGACCGTGACATCCTCGACCGTCATAAGCAGGCGGACGGGCTGCTCCGGCGCGTATTCCAGTCGTCGGGCGTTCACGACCAGCTTGCGAACCCCGCGGAGCGGGCCACTCAGGTCCATCTCATAGGCGTCGATGTCCGCATTTCCTCCGGCTGTCGCCTCCAGCAGAACCCTAAGCTGGGGCTTGTTCCACTCACCCGTCCCGACCTCGCCCAGGAAGCGATCGACGATCCGCTCCGGATCGACGTCGAAGGTCCGGCAAAAGGCCGTGCTGGCGGCCACGACGCGAAGGGAGTTGTCGAGAAGCAGCAAAGGCGCCGTGGATGACTCGATGACAGCCAGCGCGAGGCTCATCGGACCGTCAGGATGCAGCGGTGGGTGGGCAGCCATGGCTAGCCCCTCAGGTGATCCGGAGGCTCGCGGAGCGAAAGCCATACCCGGTAGATTGTCGAGGTGTCGCGAAGGCGCCGAAGGAGACGGGGCCGACGATCGGGCGACCATGGTAGCACCGGAGGCGGATATCTCTGCCTGTTATCTCGGCGTGCCGCTCAGCGGCGCTCGAACGTCGGCAGCATGTCGGCCGGGATGCGTGTCGGCCGCATGGTAGCGGCGTCGACCAGGCACCACTCCGAGACCCCTTGGGCGCACAGCCGGCCCTCTCCGTCCTCAATCCGGACATAGCGGGCAAAACGGGGACCTTGGGGGTCGCCGACCCAGGTGCGGGCGACCGCGGTCGAATCCGGCATCAGGGCGCGCAGGTAGTCGATCTCGTGGCGCAGGGCGACCCACGACCACCTCGCCCGGGTCTCGGCGTCGAAGCGGGCGTTCCAGTGGGCGGTGCCGGCGTCCTGTAGCCAGCCGACATAGACAACGTTGTTGACGTGGCCGTTGTCGTCGATGTGCTCGGGGCGGATCGTCAGCGGCAGCTCGAAGACCTCGCGGTCCGGGCGCGGCTCCAGCGTCTTGCGGGCCATGGCGATCAGCCTTGGCCGGTCGGGACGCCCTTCTCGGTCAGCAGGGCCTGGAGCTCTCCGGCCTGGAACATCTCGCGCACGATGTCCGATCCGCCGACGAACTCGCCCTTGATGTAGAGCTGGGGGATGGTGGGCCAGTCGGTGAAAGCCTTGATGCCGTCGCGCAGGCCGTCGTCCTGCAGCACGTCGACGCCGACGAACTCGACACCGACATGATCCAGGATCTGCACCGCCAGCGAGGAGAAGCCGCAGCGCGGCGCGTCCGGCGTGCCCTTCATGAACAGCACGACGGGATGCTCGGCGACCGCCTGGGCGATGAAGGCGTGGATGGGATCGGCGGAAGTGGCGGTATCGGTCACGGGAGACGCCTTTCGTGTGCGGCCGTCAGCTATGCACCGCAGGCAGGCGGGTCAAGGTCGCGGGCGATCACGGCCCCGCGAGTCGAGGGGCGGCCGGGCCTCAGGCCGCGACCCTGGCCATTTCGATCTGGGCCGACAGGCCGGGCGGCATGTCCCGCTCGGGCACGGCGGCCAGGACCGCCAGACGGTCCTCGCTGTCGGCGCGGATCAGGACGCTGGCGACCGCCGGATCGGTCATGGCGTGCGCCAGGCAGATGGCCTCGGCGGTCCAGTTCGGCGTGCGGTGGAGGAAGGCGAAGGTGCCCGCGCCGGACAGGGGGTCGTCCCTGGACCGATCGGGCTTGGCGGCTCCGAAGCCGAACAGGCCCTTCTTGACGGGCTGGTGGGCGGTCGCGGCCTTCTTTTCGGTGTTCAGGGCCTCGGGGAAATAGTCGTAGGCCAGGATGACCATGTCCTGTTCGCGCGCCGCCCGCATGCGGCTGCGGACCCGCCAGTCGACGTTGACATGGAAGGGCGTTGCCAGAACGTCGAAGGCGCCGGTCGAGACATAGGCGTCCATGACCTCGTCATCCCCAGACACACCCAGATAGCGGACCCGTTCGGTGGCGCGCAGGGCCTTGAGCGCCGTCAAAGAGTCCTGGGGCAGTTCATGCTCGCCGGGCTCTTCCAGGAGCGCGAGGTCGAACCAGCCCAGCCCCGAGACGTGCAGGCAGCGATCGATCGCCCCCGTCATTCCCTCGGCCGAGAAGTCGCGCGCCGAGCCCTTGCGGCCGTCGCCGGCGCCCAGTTGCAGGCTGACGTGCAGCAGCTTGCGGTCCACGTTCGAGAGCGCCTGGCCGACCACCTCGGCCAGAACCGGGTCGGCGGTCTCCAGCCGGTAGGAGTTGATACCCGCCTCCAGCGCCGAATAGATCAGGCCGCTAGCGGCCTCGACGCCGCGCGCCAGGCCGTCGGTCCCAAGGCTCAGCGTCAGGCTGGAAACGGCGCCACCGGAGGCGCCGAAGGGGCGGTATCGCATCGTCAGTCTCCCTCGGCCGGGGCGGAGGTTTCCAGCGCCAGGGCATGGAGTTCGCCACCCATCCGGCCCTTGAGCGCCGCATAGACCAGCTGGTGTTGCCGGACACGGGGCAGGCCCTGGAACGCCGCCGAGACGATGCGCGCGCGATAGTGATCGCCGTCGCCCGCCAGGTCGTCGATCACGATCTCGGCGTCGGGAAAGGCCTCGGCCAGGCAGGCGTGCAGCGTTTCGACGGGCATGGGCATGGAAACGGAGGGCTCCGCAGGTTCAGCCAGCAGGATGAGCTGTAAACCTTAATGGGCCACTACGCCCGGCGATCGGTCGCCCGCAACCGAATGGACCGGCCCGCGTTCACGGCTAAGGTTCCACAGCTTCACCGGGGGTTTCCCATGCGCATCCGCCTTCCGTCCGTCCTCGCCCTGTCCGCCATCGCGGCCCTGTCGATGGGCGTCGTCGCCTGCACCGAGGCCGAGCAGGATCAGGCCGCCGCCGAGGCCGACGCCGCCGGTGACAACGCCGAGGCTGCGGCTTCTGAGGCAGGCCAGGAACTTCAGGAAGGCGCCGCCGCCGCCGGCGAGGTGCTGGAGTCCGGCGCGATGAAGGCCGCCCAGGCGGTCGAGGAGGGCGCGGGCAACCTGGCCGACCGGCTTGAGGAAAACCAGGCCGAGGCCGCCGCCGAAGGCCGCCCGGGCGCGACTCCCCCGGCGCAGCAGTAAAACCTAGGCTTGCTCGGCGAGGACCGCATCGATCAGGGCGCGGGCCTCGGCGCTGTTCCAGTCCGCTTCGCCCGAGAACGCCGCGCGGATATGCCCCTGACGGTCCAGCAGGATCGTCTGGGGCATCTTACCCTTGCCCGGAAACTCGAACGGCAGCTGGAAGCGGGTGTCCGAGTAGAAGGGCAGGGGCTCGTGGACGTCGATGAACGACCGCGCGTCCGCCACGGCGTCATCGCCCGTATCGACGTTGATCGGCAGGACCACCAGGTCGCCGTCGGGATAGGCCGAGGCCAGGGCCGCGATGGTCGGCATCTCGGTGCGGCAGGGGGCGCACCACATGGCCCAGAGGTTGACCAGCACGACCTTGCCGCGGAAGTCGGCGAAGCGGACGTCCGCACCGTCGCGATCCTTGAAAACATAGTTGGGCGCAGGCTGGAGCCCTGCCGGGGTCTCCAGGCGCGCCAGCGGACCCGTCGCGAAGCGCGCCAGTTCGCTCCTGGCCGTCTCTTGCGCCTCGGCGGGCGCTGCGCCTTTGAAAGGACCGGCGCGCATGGCGTATAGGGTCCCGACCGTGCCGCCGGCGAGGACCGCCAGCGCCAGGGCCCCGATCAAAACGCCTTTCCCGGACCCGCCCATGCCTGACTCCAAACCTCCGGCCGCCGCGCCGCCGTCGGGCCAGACCCTATGGGGCGGGCGCTTTTCCGCCAAGCCCGCCGAGATCATGCAGGCGATCAACGTCTCCATCGGCGTGGATCAACGCCTGTGGGCGCAGGACCTGAGGGGCTCCCGGGCCCATTGCCGCATGCTGGTGGCGCAGGGCATCGTCGGGGCCGAGGACGGGGCGGCGATCCTGTCCGCGCTCGACACCATCCAGGCCGAGATCGAGGCCGGGACCTTCCCCTTCCGCGACGAGTACGAGGATATCCACCTGAACGTCGAGGCGCGGCTGTCGGAACTGATCGGCGAGCCGTCGGGGCGGCTGCACACGGCGCGTAGCCGCAATGACCAGGTCGCCACGGACTTCCGCCTGTGGGTGCGCGACGCCTGCGACCGCACGGGCGCGCAGCTGACGGCGCTGCAGGGGGCGCTGCTTGCCCGTGCCGAACAGCACGCAGGCGACCTGATGCCCGGCTTCACCCATCTGCAGACCGCCCAGCCGGTGACGCTCGGCCATCACCTGATGGCCTATGTCGAGATGTTCGGCAGGGACGCAGGCCGGTTCGCCGATGCGCGGGCCCGGATGAACGAGAGCCCGTTGGGTGCCGCCGCTCTGGCCGGGTCGCCCTTTCCCATCGACCGCCACGCGACGGCGACGGACCTCGGCTTCGACCGACCGATGAGGAACAGCCTGGACGCGGTGTCGGACCGCGACTTCGCGCTGGAGACCCTGGCGGCCGCCTCGATCACCGCCGGGCACCTGTCGCGGCTGGCCGAGGAGATCGTCGTGTGGATGACGCCGATGTTCGGCTTCGTCACCCTGCCGGACGACCTGACGACCGGCTCCTCGATCATGCCGCAGAAGAGGAACCCGGACGCGGCCGAACTGGTGCGGGCCAAGACGGGGCGGATCATCGGGGCGTTCGTCGCCCTGTCGACCGTTATGAAGGGCCTGCCGCTGGCCTACTCCAAGGACATGCAGGAGGATAAGCCGCCGGTGTTCGAGGCCATGGACGCGCTGGATCTGGCGCTGACGGCCATGACGGCCATGGTCGCGGCGCTGCGGCCGAACACCGCGCGCATGGCCGAAGCGGCGGGTTGGGGCTATTCGACCGCGACGGATCTGGCCGATTGGCTGGTGCGCGAAGCCGGGCTGCCGTTCCGCCAGGCGCACCATGTCACCGGCGCGGCGGTGAAGCGGGCGGAGGCGCTGGGCGTGGGTCTTGAGCAACTGCCTCTGTCCGAATTGCAGGCGCTCCACCCCCGCGTCACCGAGGATGTTTACAAGGTGCTCACCCCTGAGGCTTCCTGCGCCAGCCGCCAGAGCTTCGGGGGCACCGCGCCGGAACAGGTCCGCGCGCGCATCGCCGACTGGAAGACGCGTCTCGCGTGAAGGATACGATCATGAAGACCCTCCCCGTCCTGGGCGCCGTCGCCCTCGCCATTGCGCTTTCGGCGTGCGGCCGCATGGCCGATCTGGAAGCGCCGGCGCCGCGCGAGACCGAACGCGCCCCGCGCGACGCCCGCGCCCGCCCGATCACCGATCCGGCGACCGTCAACCGCCCCTCCAGCCAGGTCGGCATCGACGGCGGCCCCTCCAACCCCTACGGCGGCACGGCGGCCGGCCGCGAGCCGCAGTAGGCCTTGGACCACTTCGACTACCGCGACGGCGCACTCCATGCCGAGGACGTGCCCCTGGCCGCCTTGGCCGAGGCTGTCGGCACGCCCGTCTATGTCTATTCGACCGCGACCCTTACGCGGCACTACCGGGTACTGCGCGACGCGCTAGACGCCCACGCCCCGCTGAACGGCGCGCTGATCGCCTTCGCGGTAAAGGCCAACTCCAACCTGTCGGTGCTGGCGACCCTGGCCAGGCAGGGCTGCGGCGCCGACACGGTGTCGGAGGGCGAAATCCGCCGCGCGCTGAAGGCCGGGGTGCCGGCCGAGCGCATCATCTTCTCGGGCGTGGGCAAGACAGACCGCGAACTGGCCTTCGCCATCGACGCCGGCGTGCGCCAGATCAACGTCGAGAGCCCGGCCGAGCTGGACCGCCTGATCGCGGTGGCGGCGGCCAAGTCCGCCCCGCCCGAGATCGCCATCCGCGTGAACCCCAAGATCGGCGCGGGCGGCCACGCCAAGATCACCACGGGCGGAGAGGGCGACAAGTTCGGCGTTCCGGCCGACGAGGCCATGGCGCTGTACGCCCGCGCTTCAGCCAGCCCTCATGTGACGCCGGTGGGCCTGGCCTGTCACATCGGCAGCCAGATCACCGACCTCGCCCCGCTGGAGGCGGCCTTCCGGCTGCTGGCCGAGATGACCCGGACGCTGCGGGGGCAGGGGTTGTCGGTCACGCGGCTGGACCTCGGCGGCGGGCTGGGCGTGCCCTATTCGGGCGGGGCCGAGACCGCGAGCGCGGCCGACTACGCCGCCATGACGGCGCGGGTGCTGGAGGGTCTGGACGTGGAGGCGGCGTTCGAGCCGGGCCGCCTGCTGGCCGCCAACGCGGGCGTGCTGGTCAGCCGGGTGATCCAGATCACCGAGCGCGCCGATGGGCGGCGCTTCCTGGTGCTGGACGCCGCCATGAACGACCTGGTCCGCCCGGCCATGTACGACGCCTTCCACGAGGTGAAGCCGGTCGTGGCGCGGGAGGGTGCGCCCGTGGCCTACGACATCGTCGGCCCGGTCTGCGAGACCGGCGACACCTTCGCCCGAGGCCGCGCCCTGCCGCCGCTGGAGGCCGGCGACCTGGTCGTCTTTACCGGGGCGGGGGCTTATGGGGCGGTGATGTCGAGCGAATACAACACTCGGCCGCTGGTGCCCGAGGTGCTGGTGGACGGCGCGGAGTGGGCGGTGGTGCGGGCTCGGCCGAGCTATGACGAGATGCTGGCCGGTGAGGCGATGGCGGGGTGGTTGTAGGTTTTGGCGCCCAGACCGTTGGTCGCTTCTTTTCAACGTTGTCTCGCGTTCTGATGGAACCGGATACGAGGCGAAACATTCGCTAAGTTGTTCATGTAGCTTGAGTGAGTGGCTGCGATGACAGACACGGTCGATGATATCATTGTGACCGGTCAGCGGAGAAGTCCCACCACTACCTACACTCCGTGGCCTACGTCCTACCCGCCGTTTATGCCCAAGCGTCCGATCGATGGATCTGACGCGACGCCCTGGAACCATCCCTGTGCATTCGGGGCGTCTCGTCTTGAGTGGAACGCAGACGCAGCGGCTGCGGCAGCCGCGCGGGCGTTCGAGCAACTTGCTTCTTCGCTAAATCCTCCTGAGACGCTAAACAATCGCGAATGGGGAGTTGCCCTGTTTGACCTTCCCAACGGTCGGGTGATCAGAGGTAACATCACCTACGGCGCGTTCACGTTTCAGAACCCTGGGCCCGGGGGCTTAGCAACGGTCGCCATCGATTACACCGCCCCTGCAGGGTCTCGCTTAATCGGAGTTGTCCATTCGCACAATGCGGGGGGGCACTTGTCATCCGGGAACTCGCCGACCTCGGGTGATCAGGATGTCCTCAGATACATTCGCGACACGCGATCTCAACAGGGCCTCGATCCAAACCAAGCTCGCCTTTACATTGTCGCCCTGACGCTGGTTGGAGCAGGTGAGTCCCAGTACGCAAAAATCAGTTTCTACAATCATCTGAATCAGCAAGCCGCAATCGACGGACAAGAAGGGCCTGAGGTTGATCCGGGTGCGCACGTATGTCCCATTTTCTGAGCGCATTGAGCCTGGTCGCTGTTGCCACCGCTCCCATCAGCGCGCCTCAAACGTCATCTTGGAATGAATATAAGCGCGTTCTTCCGAGTAACGCAGATTTATCGGCCGTGTACTACACAGAGCCTTCATCCGCAGCGATAGTATTCTTCTCTATTTTTGAGTCCGAAGAGTCGGGACGTCCGTCGCGAAGTTGGTATGCAATGCGAGAGGAGCGCACCGCTGACGGGTTACGTAGATCGTGGACTATCGGCACCTCCTGTCCCAACCTCTATGGCGTTCTAGATTGGTTGTCCGACCTCACGATCCCGTCGATTTCGACCAATGTGAGGAGTCTACCCGCGCCAAGCGGGTTCATGCGCCCCGCTCCGCCGCGACCAGTTCACGGTCCGATCCATGTCATTGAAGGTTACGGATGGGCACCTGACAATGACTCTGTGCGGGTTGTGATGGCGAGTCCGTCGGGTTTCTTGGCGCAGTGGGCCTCAGTCGCAGAGCGCGAACTGGAGGCTTGCTGGCAGAGTGAACAGCCAAGCTTCTGAACTTGGCTTTCAATTTAAGAACCGCCCGACCGCCGCGAGGAACCTCTGCGGCTGGTCGATCATGACCATGTGTTCGGCACCTTCGATCCGCTCGAACCGGGCGGGGGCGCGAAGGCTGCGGTAGCCGGCCTGGAACAGGGCGTCGAGGCGGGCGCGGGGGTTGGTGTCGTCGGGGCTCCAGCCATAGACGACGGTCACCGGCGCGGTGATGTCGGGCAGGCGGTGACGCAGGTCGGTGGTCAGGACTTCGTACAGACCTTGCGCCAGCACCTGGCGGTCGCCGCCCTGCCAGCCCAGCGAGCCGAACACCGTGTCGGCCGCCCCGCCCAGCTCGCGCCCGATCAGGGTCGGCTGGTTCCGCAGGGCCGCGTCGCCCAGCAGCAGCAGGGCCTGATAGGCGATCTGGGCGATCGGCTCGACGTCGCCGGTCGTGGCCCCCGGGCTGATCAGGCTGGGAAAGAAGGGCGTGGCATCCACGATCATGACCCGGCCGATGGGATTGCGGCGATCGCGCCCGGCGTCGGCGGCGGCCTGGAGCGCGACCAGACCGCCCATCGAGTGGCCGATGACGGCGGGGCGATCCAGCCGACGCTCGGCGACGTAGCGGCGCAGCTCGGCCGCCACCGGCGCGACCAGGGCACCGTCGGTGTTGCGCCCCGCCGGCACCTCACCGAAGCCCCGGATCGAGACGACGTGGATGCGGTAGTCGTCGTCCAGCGCCGCCGCCGTCCGGGCCCAGACGTCGCCGGTGGAGGCCAGGCCCGGGATCAGGATGACGTCGCGGCCCGTCCCGCGCGTCTCGACCACGATCCGCTCCGAGGCGAAGGGCCGTTCTCGCGCCTGCGCCGAGGCGAGACCCGGCAGAGCGACCAGCAGGGCAGACAGGACGAGGGACAGGAGGGCGATCAGTCGGGTCATGGCGTAGGGATGAACGAGGATCGCGGCCTTTGGTTGACCGGCGGGGTCGGTGATCCGGCTCTTGATCTTGGCCTGTGACGGGCGTGTAACATCGGGGCCGTGAACATCCTGGGGAGGACGTCTATGCGTGCAGTGTCTAGGCTGGCCACGGCGGTGGCGATGACGGGGCTGGCAGCCGGAGCTATGGCCCAGGACACCCCGCCCACGGGAGGCGCGCCGGCAGTCGAGGCGCTGACGTCCGAGGCCCCGACCGGGCCGCAGTGGAAGGTCTTCTCCCGCAGCAATACATCCAACTATCTGATCGACTTGACCAGCATCCGGCCCGAGGGCGACGAGCTGCGGGTCAGCATCGCGCGAGTGCCCAACGCCGGCGAGGCCACCGACCTGAGCCACGTCGTCGATACTTTCGGCCTGCGCTGTTCGGCCGGCGAAAGCCACGTTATCAGCTCGACCGAGTTGCTGGAGGACGGCGTGACTGCCGAAACCTTTCAGACCGACGAGCCGTGGTCGGAACCGCGCGGTGGTTCGCTGGACGCCACGGTCAAGGAACTGGCCTGCGAGGACATGGTCCCGAGTGGCGACGCCTATGCCGCCATCACGGACTACATCGCGGCGGGGCGGCCCTAGACGTCCACAGCCGCGTCCAGGGCGTTTTCCTGGATGAACTCGCGGCGCGGTTCGACGACGTCGCCCATCAGCTTGGCGAACAGGTCGTCAGCGTCGTCGGCGTGGTCGACCTTGACCTGCAGCAGGGTGCGGGCGTTGGCGTCCAGGGTGGTCTCCCACAGCTGGTCGGGGTTCATCTCGCCAAGACCCTTGTAGCGCTGGATCGACAGGCCCTTCTTGCCGGCGTCCAGCACGGCCGTCAGCAGATCGAGCGGGCCGCGAACGCGCACGGACTTGTCCTTCCTCCGATAGGTGGCCGGGCTGTCGAACAGCCTGTCGAAGGCGGCCGCCCGCTCGGCCAGGCGCCGGGCGTCCAGGCTGCGGATCAGCTGTTCCTCCAGCACGATGGTCTCCTTGACCGCGCGGCGGCTGCGTTCGAACACCACCGCGCCCTGGAGGCCCGGCTGGCCCGTCCAGGCTCCGTCGCCTTCTTCGGCATAGAGGTTCAGTCGGTCGGCGGCGGCCGGGGCGCGGGCCGCAGGATCGCCGTCCTCGGCGAACAGACCGGCCAGGGCCGCCTGTTCGATGGCGAAGGCGGGGGCACGCTGGGACAGGCGATCGACGCCCGCCTTGAAGGCCTTGGCCTCGCGCACCAGGGCCATCAGGTCGTTGCCGATGCGCCGCTCGCCGGACTGGAAGTCGAGCTCGGCGTCGGTGGAGCCTTCCTCGATCAGATAGGCGTCCATCTCGGACTGGTCCTTGAGGTAGCGCGACTGCTTGCCCTTGGAGACCTTGTAGAGCGGCGGCTGGGCGATGAAGACATGCCCACGCTCGATCAGCTCGGGCATCTGGCGGTAGAAGAAGGTCAGCAGCAGAGTCCGGATGTGGGCCCCGTCGACGTCGGCGTCGGCCATCAGGATGATCTTGTGATAGCGCAACTTGTCGGCGTTGAAGTCGTCGCGGCCGATGCCGGTGCCCAGCGCCAGGATGAGCGTGCCGATCAGCTCCGACGACAGCATCCGGTCGAACCGGGCCCGCTCGACGTTCAGGATCTTGCCGCGCAGGGGCAGGACCGCCTGGTTCTCGCGGTTTCTCGCCTGTTTGGCCGAGCCGCCGGCGGAATCGCCCTCGACGATGAAGAGTTCGGATTTGGCGGGATCGCGCTCCTGACAGTCGGCCAGCTTGCCGGGCAGGGAGGAGATGTCCATCGCGGACTTGCGCCGCGTGAGGTCGCGGGCCTTCCTCGCGGCCTCACGGGCCGAGGCGGCCTCGATGATCTTGGCGACGACCTGCTTGGCCTCGACCGGGTGTTCCTCGAACCAATGCGACAGGCCTTCGGAGCATAGCCCCTCGACCGCCGGGCGGACCTCAGAGGAGACCAGCTTGTCCTTGGTCTGGGAGCTGAACTTCGGGTCCGGCACCTTGACCGACAGGACGCAGGTCAGGCCCTCGCGGGCGTCCTCGCCGGTCGGGGCGACCTTCTCTTTCTTGAGGGCACCCGAGCTTTCCATATAGGCGCTCATGACCCGGGTCAGGCTGGCGCGAAAGGCCGACAGGTGGGTGCCTCCATCCCGCTGGGGGATGTTGTTGGTGAAGCACAGCATCGTCTCGTGATAGCTGTCGTTCCACCACAGGGCGAGATCGATCTCGATGTTCTCCTTCTTGCCCCGGATGACGATGACGTCCTTCAGGATCGGCGACTTGGACTTGTCCAGGTGGCGCACGAAGGCCTCGACCCCACCTTCATAGTGCAGGATCTCCTCGAAGGGCTCGGCGTGGCGGTGGTCGGCCAGCTTGATGACCACGCCGGAGTTCAGGAAGGCCAGCTCGCGAAGCCGGTGCTCCAGCGTCTTCAGGTCGAAGTCGATGTGGGAAAAGGTCGTGACCGACGGATAGAAGGTCACCTGGGTGCCCGACAGGACCCGGCAGTCCTCGCGCATCGGGGCGTCGCCCGTGACCTTCAGGCTCTCGACCGTGTCGCCGCGCTCGAAGCGCATCTCGTGGCGCTTGCCGTTGCGATAGATGACCAGCGTCAGCCAGTCCGACAGGGCGTTGACCACCGACACGCCCACGCCGTGCAGGCCGCCCGAGACCTTGTAGGAGTTCTGGTCGAACTTCCCGCCCGCGTGCAGCTGGGTCATGATGACCTCGGCCGCCGAGACGCCCTCACCCTCGTGGATGTCGACCGGGATGCCGCGCCCGTTGTCGGTGACGGTCACCGAGCCGTCGGCGTTCAGGATCACCTCGACCAGGTCGGCGTGGCCGGCCAGGGCCTCGTCGATGGCGTTGTCGACCACCTCATAGACCATGTGGTGCAGGCCCGACCCGTCGTCGGTGTCGCCGATGTACATGCCGGGGCGTTTGCGAACCGCGTCCAGCCCCTTCAGCACCTTGATGGAATCGGCGCCGTAGGCGGCCTCTTCGGCGGTGTCCGCGGCGCGATCGGTCTCGGGGCTGTTCAGCGGTTCGTCGGTCATTCATTCGTCCGGAAGCGCGGGGTTCAAGGGGCGGCGCATGCGCCGCCGGACCCGCCGCAGGGAAAGGTCATCCAGGCCGACGAATCCCGTCGTCCGAATGCGTCGTTTATATAGGAATTTGCTCGCAGAAAGCGAGGCTTCACGGGCTCTTCAAGCCTTGCCGCGCGCCGTTTTCGCCCCATATCGTGAGGCACACCCGGATAAGGACCACCGCCCGCCCCTAGGAGCGCCGATGCCGCATGCCGACAACCTGATTTCCACCCTGGTTGCGGCCTTCGTGCTGGCCTTCGTCTTCGGGATGATCGCGAACCGTCTGAAGCTGTCGCCTCTGGTGGGGTATCTGGTCGCCGGCATTCTGGTTGGGCCCTATACGATCGGCTTCGTCGCCGACACGACCTTGGCCCCTCAACTGGCCGAGATCGGGGTGATCCTGCTGATGTTCGGGGTCGGTCTGCATTTCTCGCCCGCCGACCTGATGAAGGTCAGGAAGGTGGCCGTGCCGGGCGCTCTGGTGCAGATCGCCTCGGCGACCGGCATGGGCTGGCTTTTCGGACGGTTCGCGCTGGGCATGTACGATGTCGAGGCTCTGCTTATGGGGTTCGCCCTGTCGGTGGCCTCCACCGTCGTGCTGATGAAGGCTTTGGAGGAGCGGCGTCAGAACAAGGGCGAGGTCGGTCGCATCGCCGTGGGCTGGCTGATCGTCGAGGATCTCGTGATCGTCCTGGCCCTGGTCATGCTGCCGATGATCGTGCTGCCGGCCGGCTCGGTCATCGATCCGGGGGCGCTGGGGCTGAACGTCGGCTGGACGCTGGTCAAGGTCGCCGCCTTCGTCGGGGTCATGCTGTTCGTCGGTGGGCGCGTCCTGCCCTGGGTGCTGGTCCGGATCGCTCACACCCGGTCGCGGGAGCTGTTCACTCTGGGTGTGCTGGCCATCGCCTTGGGCATCGCCTGGATCGCCTATCAGCTGTTCCACTCGTTCGCGCTCGGGGCGTTCCTGGCGGGGCTGGTGCTGAACGGAACGCCGCTGGGGCATAATGCGGCGGAGCGGTCGTTGCCGCTGAGGGACGCTTTCGCGGTCCTGTTCTTTGTCTCGGTCGGGATGCTGTTCGACCCGACCATCCTGGTGCGCGAGCCTTTGGCGGTGCTGGGGGTCCTGGCGATCGTGCTTGTCGGCAAGACGATGGCGGCTCTCGCCATCACCTCGGCCTTCAAGCTGGACCGTGCCACCAGCCTGACGGTCGGGGCTAGCCTGGCGCAGGTGGGAGAGTTCTCCTTCATCCTGGCGGCGCTGGGCATGTCGCTGGGCGCGCTGACGCAAGGGACGCACGACCTGATCCTGGCCGCGGCCCTGCTCTCGATTTCGCTGAACCCGTTCGTCTTCCTGATCATGGACCGGCTGGGCGGAAAGCCGCCGGGCCTTCGCCAGGAGGGCGAGATCAATCCGGCGACGGCCTAGCCGGGGATCAGTTCTCCACCTTCGACGCGAACGAAGGCGGCCCGGCCGACGAGGGGGCTGAACAGTTCGGCCTCGGTACCGGTCATGAAGGCCTGCAGGCCCAGGGCCGTGATCTCCTCGAACAGGGCCGCGCGGCGGTCGGCGTCGAGGTGGGCCGGGGCTTCGTCCAGCAACAGGACGGGGGCGGCGCCACCTGTCGCCAGCCGCCCGACCTGGGCCAGGATCAGGTTCAGCGCCAGGGCCTTCTGCTCGCCCGAGGAGCCCTCGGCGGCCGGGCGGTTCTTGGCGCGGTGCAGCGCGGTCAGGTCGGCGCGGTGGGGACCGAACAGGGAGCGGCCGGCGACTGCGTCGCGGGCGCGGGCCTGGGCCATGCCGTCGCGGATGGCGGTCGCAAGGGTGGTCTCGTCCGCCCCCTCCGAAGCCAGGGTTTCCGTCTCTCCGGCGAGGGCCAGGTCGGCCTGGGGGAAGGGGCGGTCGGACCGGGCGTCGATCGCGGCCTGAAGACCGGTCAGCGCCTGCGCCCGGGCCCGAGCCGCGCGGGCTCCGGTCTCGCCCAGGCGGACCTCCAGCGCGTCGAGCCACAGGGGGTCGGCCTCACGCCTTTCGGCCCCATCGATCAGCAGGCGAAGGCGTTCGCGCAGGGCCTTCTCATAGCCCGCGACCGCCGCCGCATGGCCGGGGTCGGCGGCGAAGACGAGGCGGTCGAAGAATTTCAGCCGCTCGGCCCGGGCGACGGAAAACAGCCGGTCATGCTCTGGCGTGGCCCAGACGGGGCGCAGATGATCGAGCAACCGGCCCGGCTGGGCCGTGTCGCCCTCGATGCGCACGATGCGTCGCCCGGCCCCGGCGACCTGGACGCCTGTGCCCAGCCGGACCTCGTCGCCATCGGCACCCTCCAGCGTCAGGGCTACGGCCCAGGCCCGGCCGCCGGCCTCGCCCGGCTCGCGCCGCCCCATCTCCTGCGCCGTCGCCCCGCGCAGCCCCTTGCCGGGGGTGAACAGGCTGAGCGCCTCCAGCACATTGGTCTTGCCCGCGCCGTTCGGCCCATGCAGCACCACCGGCCCAGGACCGACGTCGAGCCGGGCGGAGGCGTAGGAGCGGAAGTCGGTGAGGGTCAGGGAACGGATCAAGGCCGCCCGGTGATAGCCCGCTTTGCCTGAGGGTCGAAAGGGTGGGGCGACCGGCCGTGGTCAGCTTCCGTATGGCTACGCTGGACCCTTCGCCGGATTAGGGTCACATTTGACCGACCGTGGGGGCGGTTCGCACGTCGGGGCGCGCGATATGAACAGGCTTTGGGTTGTAGCGGCGGCCATGGTGGCGGTCGCGGGCGTCGGCGGGGTCGCCACCCTCGGCGCGGCCATGGCGGCGAAACGGCCGCAAGGGCTGGACGCCTGCACCAGCGCCTCGGCGCGGGCGGGACTGCGCGACGCCATCCTGACCCGGATCGCGGCCAAGGGAGGCGAGGTCGATGTCGGCTACGCCCTGTCGCTGGACACGCCCCGGCTGGAATCCGTGGACTATGTGGCCGAGCGGACCGTCTGTGGCGGCACGGCCCGCTGGGCCGTGCCCGAGCATCGCCGCGCGGCCCTGGACGGGGTGTCGGAACTGTCGGACCCCGTGCGCTTCATGATCGAGCCGGGCCGAGGCGGATCGGGCACGGTGGTGGCCCTGGTCGGGGGCGGGGACCGGATCGCCGACTGGCTGGGCGCGCCGCCCGCCCCGCCCGCGCCGCCGTCGCCGGACCTGCTGAGGGCCGACTATCTCGAGGTCGAGCAGGCTCCTATCGAGCCGCGCCCTTTCGCCGGGACGGTCGAGGCAAAGCCGGAGCCGACGGTCCAGCCGCCTCCTCCGGCGGTCCAGACGCGCCCGACCCAGGTCGCCGCACTCCGGCCCGCCGGACGACCGGCTGAACCCGCTGCGACCCCGCGTCAGCCGATCCGCGTCGCCGCGCCTGCAGCGCCAGTCGCCCGACCGGCCGCGCCGTCCCTCCCGGTCACCCGTGCGCCGTCCACAACGACCAGCCGGCTGAACACCGGCGTCTCGACCACCAACCGCCTCAACGCGCCCGTGGCCCGGTCCGAGGCAAGAGGGGACAACCCCACGCCGGCGTCGTCGCGCTCGGCGGACCGTCCGCCACCCCCGCCGCCGTCAGGCCCCAGCTTCGACTGCCGCCTCAGCCGCAACGCCGCTGAGCGCACCATCTGCGGCGACGACCGGCTGGCGCGGCTCGATGTGCGGATGGCCCGGCGCTATGCCGAGGCCCAGGCAGGGCTCGGTCCGCGCGCGGCGGCGGACCTGCGCGCCGAACAGCTGGAATGGCTGCGCCGCCGCGACGACTGCGACAGCCGTCGCTGCCTGGAGATCATGTATGACACCCGGGCGGCGCGGCTCGACCGGAGGTACTGAGGGTGGCCTACACCCGAAGCGGCATCAGCACATACTGGACGCCGGGGTCGCCGGGATCGAGCACCAGGGTCGGGCTGGCCGGGTCGGCGAACATGAAGGTGGCGTTCTCGCCGGTGATCTGGCCAGCGACGTCCAGCAGATAGCGGGCGTTGAAGCCGATCTCGAAGGGGGCTTCGGAATAGCCGATCTCGACCTCCTCGACGCCCTGGCCGGCCTCCATGTTGCGCACGGTCAGGGTCACGCGGTCCAGTTCGAAGGCCAGTTTCACCGAGCGGCTCTTCTCGGCCGAGATGGTGGCGACGCGGTCGACGGCCGAGGCGAAGACGCTGTTGTCGATGTCGGCCTGTTTGTCGTTCCCTTTGGGGATCACGCGCATGTAGTCGGGGAAGGCGCCGTCGATGACCTTGGAGGTCAGGGAGGCCTGGCCGAACTCGAAGCGGATCTTCTGGGGGCTGACCTGGATCTCGACCGGGCCGGAACCGTCCTCCAGCAGGCGACGCACCTGGTCGATGGTCTTCCTGGGCACGATCACGCCAGGGCCGCCGGCCGCGCCCTCCGGGGCCGGGGTCTCGGCCAGAGCCAGACGGTGGCCGTCGGTGGCGACGGCGCGCAGCAGGGGGATGCCGGCCTCGGCCACCGTGTGCAGATACAGGCCGTTCAGATAGTAGCGCGTCTCCTCGGTCGAGACGGCGAAGCGGGTCTTGTCGATCAGACGGGCCAGGTCTTCCTTCATCAGGGTGAAGCGGACGCCGGAGGTATCGGTCGACATGACCGGGAAATCGCCGGCGGGCAGGACCGGCAGGTTGAACTTTGAACGGCCCGCCTGGACCGTCAGTCGGGGGTCGTCGCCGTTGTAGGTCAGGGCGACCTCGGCCCCATCCGGCAGCTTCCTCACGATCTCGTACAGGGTGTGGGCGGGCGCGGTGATCTGGCCCTCGACCTGGACGGTGGCCTCGGCCTCGTCGACCATCTCCATGTCCAGATCGGTCGCGGCGAAGCTCAGCTTGTCGCGGCCCGCCGACAGCAGGACGTTGGACAGGATGGGAATGGTGTTTCGGCGTTCCACCACGCTCTGCACATGCCCGAGGGCCTTCAGAAGGGCGGAGCGTTCGATGGTCAGCTGCATGGGGTCTTCTTGGGCGTCCGGCGGCGACTCAAACAAGGTCGCGGGTAAGGACTTCGGACACTAGCGGATTGGCGGCGGGGGGCAACGCCCCCGCCTTCCGATTAGCCCCGCAGCTTGCGGGTCAGGGCCTCGACGTCCCGGGCGATCTGGTCGTCCTGGGGCATCAGCTCCTCGATCTTGCGCACGCCGTGCAGGACCGTGGTGTGGTCGCGCCCGCCGAAGCGACGGCCGATGTCGGGATAGGACCGGGTCGTGTGCTGCTTGCACAGCCACATGGCGATCTGGCGCGGACGGGCGACGGCGCGGGTGCGGCGCTCGCTGAGCAGATCGGCTTGCTTCATGTTGAAATGCTCGGCGACCGTCTTCTGGATCTCGTCGACGGTGATGCGCCGCTCGGGGCCGCCCCGCAGGGCCGAGCCCAGCAAGGCCACGGCCTCGTCGGCGCCCAGGGTGGTCAGGCGCGAACCGGCGGCGGCGGCGAGGGTGTTGATGGCGCCTTCCAGTTCGCGCACCGAGCCGGGGGTGCGGTCGACCAGCTGTTCCAGCACGTCGCGCGGGGCCTCGCCGGACACCACACCCATGCGGGCGAAGGCGGCGATGCGGTTCTGGGCCACGGCGATCTTCAGCGCCCGGTCGGCGGGCTCGACCGGGCAGGTCAGGCCGGCGGCGAGGTGGCTGCGCAGGCGCGGCTCCACCTCGGTCAGGGCCATGGGCGGACGGTCGGCCGACAGGACGATGCGCTTTCCGTCCTCGATCAGGGCCGTCAGCGTCGACAGCAGCTCTTCCTGCGTCGAGGACTTGCCGCCGACGAACTGCACGTCGTCCAGCAGCAGCATGTCGGCCGAGCGCAGGCTCTCCTTGAAGGCGGCGGTCGAGCGGTCCTGCATCGCCTTGACGAAGGTCGACAGAAAGCGTTCGGCGGTCAGGTAGACGACCTTGGCGTGGGGCCGCAGGCGCTGGGCCTCCCAGGCGATAGCGTTCAGCAGGTGGGTCTTGCCGTAGCCATAGGGGCCGCAGAAGAAGATCGGGTTGAAGTGGCCGTCGGCCCAGGCGGCCGTCTGGCGGGCGATGGCCAGGGCGAAGGCATTGCCCTGTCCCTCGACGAAGCTGTCGAAAGTCAGTCGCTCCTGCAGGCCAGCGGCGCGGACCGCGCGGGCACCGTCCGTGACGGGCGGAACGGTTGGTGCCACCGGTGTCTCCAGCCCGGCCGTCGAAAGCGCCTGGACGGCGACGGCGGAGGCCGGGGTGACCGAGGCGACCTCGGCGCGACAACGGACGTCGAGCCGGCGCGACAGGCCGTCGAGACCCAGCCACAGCTCGTTCAGACGACGCAGGGCGTTCTTGCGCACCCAGTCGCGGGCATAGCCGGTGGGGGTGACCAGGATCAGCTGGCCGGTGCCGTCGGCGCGGACGGCCGACGGAGCGATGTAGGAACTGAACGGGCCCTCGCCGATCTCGGCGCGAAGTCGCAGCGACGCCTCGGTCCAGATGCGCTCCGGATCGGTCATGTTCGTCGTCGCCGCCGCCAGTCCCCCCATGGTTTCCTCACCCGCCTCAAAAATGTCATGCCACTCCGGAACCGTACGGTTCCGGACCTTCGCCGGGACGGTCTGATCGAGGGACGACTTCTCCTGCCTCTCGAAGCGTGCGCTTCGAAAAGGGGGGCCGGCCTGGCGAACAGACATCTCCCGCCGGCGCAGGGGTTTGAGGCCCCGCTCCGTCTTCATCCGTGAAGGGATGGAAGTGCGTTAGGAGCCAAAACTTACGCCCGGGGCGGCGGGGGTCAACGCTGATTCGTTGGCGTGACGGCAACTAAATTCGTTGACTCCGCCAAGTGTAAATCCTGCTTGGGAAAATGCCGGTTTCGCCTGTTCGGCGAGCCCTGTTTCCCCTGTGATCACTTATCCGCACACGGCGAAACGGCGAATAAGCAGGTGCCTATTCGCCGTTGAAATCATTTGATTTTCGCGTGACAGGCCGATGACGGCCGGTCGGAAGCCCGTGTCAGGCCGCCGACATTTTCTTCAGTTGGGCGGCCAGGCGCGACACCTTGCGCGAGCCCGTGTTCTTGTGAACCACGCCCTTGGTGACGGCGCGCATCAGCTCGGACTGGGCCTGGACGAAAGCGCCCTTGGCGGCGTCGGCGTCGCCACCCGAAACGGCTTCCTGAAACTTCTTCAGGAAGGTGCGGACGCGGGTGCGGCGCGACTTGTTCACTTCGGTGCGCGCGGCGATCTTGCGGATCGCTTTCTTGGCGCCGGCATTGTTGGCCATTCGTCAGAACCTATCAACGGAAACGCCGCGGACACCCCGTCCACGGCGCGAAATCTTCAAGAGCCGGGGCGTATAGCGGAAGGGGCGGGGAGGGTCAACGCGGAGTCTACCGTCCCTTGAACTCCGGCTTCCGCTTTTCGACGAAGGCCGCCATGCCTTCCTTCTGGTCCTCGAAGGCGAAGAGGGAGTGGAACAGGCGGCGTTCGAACTGGACGCCCTGCGTCAGGGTCGTCTCCAGGGCGGCGTTGACCATCTCCTTGTTGGCCATCACGGCCAGGGGGCTCTGGGCGGCGATCTTCGCGGCGATCTTGCGGACCTCGTCCAGCAGCTGGTCGTGGGGGAAGACGCGCGACGCCAGGCCGGCGCGTTCGGCCTCGGCGGCGTCCATCATCCGGGCGGTCAGGACCATGTCCATGGCCTTGGACTTGCCGACCAGGCGGGTCAGGCGCTGGGAGCCGCCGATGCCCGGCGCGACGCCCAGATTGATCTCGGGCTGACCGAACTTCGCCTTCTCGCTGGCCACGATGAAGTCGCACAGCATGGCCAGCTCGCAGCCGCCGCCCAGAGCGAAGCCGTTGACGGCGGCGATGATGGGTTTGCGGAACCGGACGATCCGGTCGTGGCCGTGGGCGAAGAAATTTCCCCGGTACATTTCGGCATAGGTCTGGTCGGCCATCTCCTTGATGTCGGCGCCGGCGGCGAAGGCCTTGTCGCCCGAACCGGTCAGGATCAGGCAACGGACCGTGTCGTCGCGCTCGACCGCGTCGAGGAAGGCCGCGAGATCGGCGAACAGGGCCGAGTTCAGGGCGTTCAGCGCCTCTGGCCGGTTCAGGGTGACGACCGCATAGCCATCGGCGTGACGTTCGATCAGCAGAGTGTCGTAGGTGTCGGACATGGGGTCTCCTCCGGCCCGGGCTTACCAAGGCCCCGGGTGGGACGAAAGGACCGGGCGAGCGATCCGTTCATCGAAAAATGGGTGCGAAGGGTCTGAATAGTGCGAAATCGGCCTCTCGCCTTGGCCCGGTTCGGGACTGTCGGCGCAGTCTAGGGGATGGCTGCGTCAGAAACGGACGTAGCCCATGCGGCCCGCTCACCGCCTCTGGCAGGCGGGGCAATAGAAGGTTGACCGGCCGCCCTGGACGATGCGTCGGATGACGGGGTGGGCGGGGTCGCGGCGGCAGGGCTGGGCCTCGCGACCATAGACGTCGAAGGCGTGCTGGAAATAGCCTTGGCCCCCGTCGGCGTTGGCGAAGTCGCGCAGCGTCGAGCCGCCCGCCGCGATCGCCTCGGTCAGGACATCGCGGATGGCGACCGTCAGGGCCTCGAGCCGGGGCCGGGACACGCGACCGGCGGGAAGGGTGGGGGCGATCTTCGCCCGCCACAGGGCCTCGCAGACATAGATGTTGCCCAGCCCCGCGACATTTCTCTGGTCCAGCAGCGAGACCTTGATGGTCTGGGCCTTGCCCTTGAACGCCTCGGCGAGATGGGCGGCGGAGAAGGCGTTGCCGAGCGGCTCCGGCCCGATCGAGGCGAACCAGGGGTGGCTTTCGACGGCGTCGGAGGCGATCAGGCCCATGAAGCCGAAGCGGCGAGCGTCGGCGAACCCGATGCGGTTGGAGCGGCCGTTGGTCACTGCGCACAGGCTCATGTGCTCGTGCTTGCCGGCGACGGGGGCGGCCTCCTCGAACTCGCCCAGCTGTTCGCCGTCCAGGGTGAAGCGGCCCGTCATCCCCAGGTGGGTGACCCAGGTCTCGCCGGTCGACAGGGGCGCGAGCAGGTATTTGGCGCGGCGCTGGACGCCAAGGACGGTCGCGCCCTCCAGTCGCTGGGGGAAGCGGTCGGGGAAGGGAAAGCGCAGATCGGGCCGGTTCTGACGCACGCGGCTCAGGCGCGCGCCGACCAGGACGGGCTCCAGGCCGCGCCGGACGGTCTCGACCTCGGGAAGCTCGGGCATGGGGCGGGTCTAGCGGTGGCCGGGACGTAGCGCAAAGCTGGTCTGTCAGGCGATCTCCGGTTCCGGACGAACCGCAGAGGAAAACGGCGCCGAACCGCCGCCAGATACCCATGTTTCCGTGACGTGACCGACGCACGAGTCGGGCATGCGTCCTTCCAGACGCCGCTCGATTTGGGGGAATCGATGACGTTCGTGCAGACGCTCGTGGGAAGCCGCAGAGGCGATCGCTTCGCCGGGACGGGGCGGCCTCTGCGTCGGGGGTTCCTGAGACTGCGTCTATCGCTCGCGGCCGGTATCGACGCGGCCTCACCGATCACCGTCGCCCTGGTCCTGGCGCTGGCGCTGTCCGCCTATTTCGCCCTGCTGCCCGGCGTCGATCTGGCGGTGAGCGACCTGTTCCACGATCCGTCCCTCGGCTTCGTAGCGACGACGGACCCGGCGTTGAGGGCGCTGCGAAAGTCGTCGAGCTGGGTCATGGGGCTGACGCTGCTGGCTCTCATCGTCATCGCCGTGCGCGGGTGGTGGACGGCCTGGCGCGAGGCGCGCAAGGCGCTGTTTCTGATCTCCGGCCTCGCGCTGGCGTCGGGGCTGGTGGTCAACGGCGTGTTCAAGTCGAGCTGGGGCCGGGCACGTCCGATCCAGATCGAGGCCTTCGGCGGCGAGGCCGAGTTCACGCGGGCCTGGGCGATCGCCGACCAGTGCGCCTCGAACTGTTCCTTCGTCTCGGGCGAGGCGTCTTCCGCCGCCTGGATCGCGGCGGTCGCGGTTGTCATGACGCCGCAACCGTGGCGCGTCATCCTGATCCCGGCGGTCTTCGCCTATGCCGCCGCACTGTCGTTCAACCGCCTCTTGTTCGGCGGTCATTTCCTGTCGGATATCGTGCTGTCATGGGCCATCACCGCGCTGGTTCTCTGCCTGTTGCATCGCCTCATGCTCCACTGCCCCGTCGCGGCGCGACGGGCGCGCCGCCGCCGTCGGGCGCGACCGAGCCCGTTCCCCGGCATGGCCTGGTCCCGGTCGAGCTGATCGGGGCCGTCGTCGCCCTGACCCTCGTCCGGTTGATCGGGTTGCAGGCATCGGTCACCGACCTCCATGCCGACGAGGCCCAGTACTGGGTCTGGGCCCAGAGCCCGGCCTGGGGCTACTTTTCCAAGCCGCCGCTGGTCGCCTGGCTGATCGCTTCAGTGCAGCCGATCTGCGGCAGCGGACCCGCCTGCGTGCGGGTACCTTCGGTCTTGATCTGGGCGGCCATCCCGCTGATCGTCGCCGCCATCGGGACGACGCTGGGAGGGCGCGCCGTCGGACTGTGGGCGGGGCTGTGCGCCTTGCTGGCGCCGGGGGGAGCGTTTTCGGCGCGGATCCTGTCGACGGACCCGCCGCTGCTTCTGTTCTGGGCAGTGGCGCTGCTGGCCTTCGTGCGGCTGAGGGCGGGGAGCGGCGTCGGCTGGGCGGTTCTGCTGGCGCTCGGCATCGGGCTGGCACTGCTGTCGAAGTACGCCATGCTCTATTTCCTGGGTGGCATGCTGCTGGCGGCGCTGGTCGATCCAGAGAGCCGGAGGACCCTGATGCGACCGCTGGTCTGGGGGGCGATGGCGGCGGGGCTGGCGATGCTGGTCCCCAATCTGCTGTGGAACCTGGACAACGGCCTGGTCACGGTCCGACACACCGGCGAGAACATCAGCGACGGAAGCGGGGTCTTCTCGGTGGCGCGGTCGCTCGCCGATGGCGCCGAGTTCGTCGCGGCGCAGTTCGGCCTGGCGGGGCCGGTGGTGCTCGCAGCCGTGATCCTGGCGGTCGCGCGCTGGCGACGGTTGAGCGCGGAGGAGCGGCTGCTGATGGCTTTCAGCGCCCCGGTGTTCGCGGTGGTGACGGTCGTGGCCCTCGTGAACGGAGCCAACGCCAACTGGGCGGCACCGGGGCTGATCGGGGCGTTCGTCCTGGCCCCCATGATGCTGTTGGGCGTTCTTGGACGGCGCTGGCTGTCGGGGGGACTGGCGTTCGGCGCGGCGGCTCAGGCCGTGCTCCTGATCGGCGACGCCGGAGCGGACCGCATGAGGATCGGTGGCGAGCCCTATGAGCCGGTTCTGGGCTGGAGCGCCCTAGCCGAGGCGGTCGCCCGACGGGCGCGGGCGGAGGGGGCGGGAACCGTGGTGGCCGAACGGCGGGGCGATGCGGCCCAGCTGACCCACGGGCTGCGCGGGACGCGGATCAATGCCCGAGTCTGGCCCGCCCGCGACGGGCAGGCGCCGAAGAACTACTTCCAGATGGCCCAGCCGCTGGAGCCAAACCGTGCTGGGCCCGTGCTGGTGGTATCCGCCTCCGCGGACCTTACCCGGTTCCGGAATGCCTGGGATCGGGCCGAGGTCGTCGAGACTGTCACCGTCGGTGCGGGACCGGGCGCGACGCGGACCTACGAACTTATCCGACTAGACGGACCGCGAGGACGGGGCGCGGTGGACGTCTACGACCGATAGGCGTCGTGGCAGGAGCCGCAGGTCGCGCGGGTCGCGGCCCAGGCCTCGTTCGCGGCGGCGGCGTCGCCGGCGGCGATGGCGTCGCGCAGGCGGGCGGTGGCGGCTTGATAATCGGCGGCCTTGGCCTGAAAGCCGGTCCAGTCGGTCCAGATCTCCGTCTTGGCCTTGGTCGAGGGGACGGCTGCAGGGCCGGTACCGGGTACGAAGGCGACCGTCATTGATGAGGCCCAACGGGCAAGGCCGTTCGAAGGGAAGGCCAGCTGCTGCAGGGGCACGCCCGCGTCCAGGCCCTGCTTGATGCTGCCGAAGGTCACGGCCGACATGGCGAATGAGGCTTGGCGGACGGCGACGATCTTGGCCCCGTCCTCCGGGGTCACCTCCTCCTGCGCCCCCGCCGCACCCGCCACGCACATCAGGGACAGAGCCCCCAAGATCAGAACCCGCTTCATCGACCCGCCTCCTGATGGTTGAGGGGTCGACGCTGCGCCCCTGCCGCCAAGCTGTCAAACTGGCTGCTCTGGCCATTTCGGCGGTCGCGGTGTAGGAGGCGCGCGCTCCCCGCAATGACGCCCCTTATCCAGCGGCCTCCGAACCTGTCGGCCGCCTTTTCGCATTGAACGACCATGAACCTACGCAACGTCGCCATCATCGCCCACGTCGACCACGGCAAGACCACCCTGGTCGACCAGCTCCTGGCCCAGTCGGGCGTCTTCCGAGCCAATGAGGCGACGACCGAGCGGGCCATGGACTCCAACGACCAGGAGAAGGAGCGCGGCATCACCATCCTGGCCAAGTGCACCAGCGTGCTCTGGAACGGCGAGGCGGGCGAGACGCGCATCAACATCATCGACACCCCAGGCCACGCCGACTTCGGCGGCGAGGTCGAGCGGATCCTGGGCATGGTGGACGGCTGCGTCATCCTGGTGGACGCCGAAGAAGGCGTCATGCCCCAGACCAAGTTCGTCCTGACCAAGGCGCTGAAGATGGGCCTGCGTCCCATCCTGTGCATCAACAAGGTCGATCGGGCCCACGCCGATCCCGACCGGGTGCACAACGAGACCTTCGACCTGTTCGCCGCCATCGGCGCGACGGACGAACAACTGGACTTCCCCCACATCTACGCCTCGGGCCGCAACGGCTGGGCGACGCTGGATCTGAACCAGCCCAACGACAACCTGGCCCCCTTGTTCGACCTGATCGTGCGTCACGTCCCGCCGCCCAAGGTGCAGGACAACCGCGACAAGCCGTTCCAGATGCTGAACGTGCTGATCGAGTCCGACCCGTTCCTGGGACGCATCCTGACCGGCCGCATCGAGAGCGGGAAGGCCGTGCCCGGCATGGCGATCCACGCCCTGGACCGCGACGGCAAGGAGATCGAGCGCGGCCGGATCACCAAGGTCCTGGCCTTCCGCGGCCTGAAGCGCCAGCCGCTGGACGAGGGTTCGGAAGCGGGCGACATCGTCGCCATCGCCGGCATGTCCAAGGCGACCGTGGCCGACACCCTCTGCGCCATGGAAGTGACCGAGGCCCTGCCGGCCCAGCCGATCGATCCGCCGACCATCTCCATGACCGTGTCGGTCAACGACAGCCCGCTGGCCGGGCGCGAGGGCGACAAGGTCCAGTCGCGCGTCATCCGCGACCGCCTGCTGAAGGAGGCCGAGGCCAATGTCGCCATCCGGGTCACCACGACCGAGGGCGGCGACGCCTATGAGGTCGCGGGCCGGGGCGAACTGCAGCTGGGCGTCCTGATCGAGAACATGCGCCGCGAGGGCTTCGAGGTCTCGATCAGCCGCCCGCGCGTGGTGTTCCAGGAAGGCGAGAACGGCGAGAAGCTGGAGCCCATCGAGGACGTCATGGTCGACGTCGACGACGAGTTCTCGGGCATCGTCATCGAGAAGCTGTCGGCGCGCAAGGCCGAGATGACCGACATGGGGCCGTCGGGCGCCGGCAAGACCCGCATCCAGCTGAAATGCCCGTCGCGGTCGCTGATCGGCTATCAGGGCGAGTTCCTGACCGACACGCGCGGCTCGGGCGTGCTCAACCGGGTCTTCAGCCACTATGAAGCCTACAAGGGCGAGATCGCGGGCCGCCTGAAGGGCGTGCTGATCTCCAACTCCGACGGCGAGACGGCGGCCTTCGCCCTGTGGAATCTGGAGGATCGCGGCGTGATGTTCGTCGGCGCCGGCGAGAAGACCTACGAGGGCATGATCATCGGCGAGAACAGCCGCTGGGACGACCTGGACGTCAACCCGATCAAGGGCAAGCAGCTGACCAACGTCCGCGCCAGCGGCAAGGACGAGGCCGTGCGCCTGACCCCGCCTCGGGTCATGAGCCTGGAGCAGGCCATCGCCTATATCGCCGACGACGAACTGGTCGAGGTGACGCCCAAGTCGATCCGGCTGCGCAAGCAGGTCCTGAACCCCAGCTTCCGCAAGAAGCGTCAGCGTCCGGAGTAGGGCTCGGGGCTTAGGGCCTAGGGCTTAGGGCTTAGGTGTGCGACACCTAAGCCCTAAGCCCTATTCGCCGCAGACCGCACAAGCCGAATCCGCCGTGACCGCCACCGTGCGGCTGGTGGCGGACAGGCCGTCGTAGAGCAGCAGACGCCCGGTCAGCGGCTCGCCCGCGCCGGTGATCAGCTTGATCGCCTCCAGCGCCGCCAGCGAGCCGATCACGCCCGCAAGAGCTCCGACCACGCCCACGCGGGCACAGGTCTCGGCGTCGGGCGGCAGGTCGGGCACCAGGCAGCGGTAGCAGGGGCGGCCGGTGAAGACGCCGACCTGTCCGCTCCAGCGGCCGAGCGCGCCCGAGACCAGTGGAATGCCGACGGCGACGCTGGCGGCGTTCACGGCATGGCGGACGGTGAAGTCGTCGGTGCCATCCAGGACGACGTCGGCCCCGGCGATCAGGGCGGCGGCGTTCGCCGGGGTCAGGGCCTCGGCGACCGGTTCGAGGCGGACATGGGGATTGAGGGCGGCGAGGCGGGCGTGAGCCACCTCGACCTTGGGCCGGCCGACGTCGGCGGTGTCGAACAGGATCTGGCGCTGGAGGTTGGACAGGGAGACCGTGTCCGGGTCGATGACGCGGATCGCGCCGACGCCCGCCGCCGCCAGATACATCGCCGCCGGTGAGCCGACGCCGCCCGCGCCGATGACGGCGACGGTGGAGGCCGCCAGCCGCTGCTGTCCCGGCCCGCCGATCTCGGACAGAACCAGATGTCGGGCGTAGCGTTCGACTTCGTCGGGAGAGAAAGCCATGCGCTCAGTTAGGCGCAGGCGCGTCCGTCGTCACGCGGCCTGTTTCAGTTCCACGATCCGGTCCGCCTCATAGGCGGTGATGCGCGACATGTCGGTGGCCCCGATGGCCCGCAGCATGGCGGCGGGATTCTCGCACAGGGCCATCGGCTCGGGGAAGCTGCGGCTGGCGATGGGCTTGTCGGACAGGACGCGGACGTTCTGATGACGGCGATCCTCGCGGATGCGGCGCATCAGGCGGTCGATGTCCTGGCGCGAGCCCTCGATGCCCTGGAGGCACCAGCCGTCGTGGAACATGACCGCCGACGTCAGGTTGTCGCGACGGTTGTTGGTCATGGCCGCGCCCAGGATCTGGGCGACGGAAAGGGTCGACGCGCCGGTGGAGCCGACAGCCTCACTGGCATAGATCAGCCTGTAGAGCACGACATAACCTCAAGTTGGCGACGTAACGGTGTGATATTGTCAATGTAACGGGTTACAGTGGTCATATTATGTCTTTCGCGAGGCGTTGTATTTGCAATGGTTTCGTGTCGGCGGGGCTTGCCGCGCCCCATTTCGGTCGCCATCTGCGGCCCATGAGCGAGCGCATGACGACCTTTCCCGACTGGCACGGCACAACCATTCTGGCGGTGCGAAAGGACGGCCGGACCGTGATCGCCGGCGACGGCCAGGTCTCGATGGGGCCGACCATCGTCAAGGGGGCGGCGCGCAAGGTGCGGACCCTGGCGGGCGGCAAGGTGCTGGCGGGTTTCGCGGGAGCGACGGCGGACGCCTTCACCCTGATCGAGCGGCTGGAGGCCAAGCTGGAGCAGTACCCGGACCAGCTGGCGCGGGCCTGCGTCGACCTGGCCAAGGACTGGCGGACCGATCGTTACCTGCGCCGGCTGGAGGCGATGCTGCTGGTGGCCGATCGGCACAGCATCTTCACCGTCACCGGCGTGGGCGACGTTCTGGAGCCCGAACACGGCGTGGCGGCGGTGGGATCGGGCGGCAACTTCGCGCTCGCGGCGGCCCGGGCCCTGGTGGACAACACCGATCTGGACGCGGAAGGCGTGGCGCGCCGGGCGATGGCGATCGCGGCCGAGATCTGCGTCTACACCAACGGCAATCTGACGGTGGAGACGCTGGGATAGGGCGGTTTGCCCCGCCTCTCGCCCGAAGCGCGTCGGCTTCCTATTTCCTGATCATGACAGACCTTTCCCCCCGCGAGATCGTTTCCGAGCTCGATCGTTTCATCGTCGGACAGGATGACGCCAAGCGCGCCGTCGCCGTGGCCCTGCGGAACCGCTGGCGGCGCAAGCGGGTGCCCGACGAACTAAGGGACGAGGTCACGCCCAAGAACATCCTGCTGATCGGACCGACCGGCGTCGGCAAGACCGAGATCGCGCGGCGGCTGGCCAGACTGTCGGGCAGCCCGTTCCTGAAGGTCGAGGCGACCAAGTTCACCGAGGTCGGTTATGTCGGCCGAGACGTCGACCAGATCGTGCGCGACCTGGTCGAGGCGGCCCTGGTGATGGTGCGCGACCAGCGTCGGGCCGGCGTCAGGGCCAAGGCCGAGGCGGCGGCCGAGGAGCGGATCCTGGACGCCCTGGTGGGGCCGGGGTCCCAGCCGGCGACGCGCGACGCCTTCAGGAAGAGGCTGCGCGCCGGCGAGATGGACGACAAGGCGATCGAGGTCGAGATGGCCGAGACCGCCCCGGCTATTCCGGGCATGGACCTGGGCGGCCAGAACGTCGGTCTGATCAATCTGTCGGAAATGCTTGGCAAGCTGGGCGGAGGCCGAACCAAGTCGGTCAAGACGACGGTCAAGGACGCCATGGCCCCCCTGATGACCGAGGAGAGCGACAAGCTGCTGGATCAGGACAGCCTGACGCGCGAGGCGGTGTCGCTGGCCGAGAACGAGGGCATCGTCTTCATCGACGAGATCGACAAGGTCGCCGCCCGCCAGGACCGCGGAGGGGCCGATGTGTCGCGCGAAGGCGTGCAGCGCGATCTGCTGCCCCTGATCGAGGGCACCACCGTCTCGACCAAATACGGGCCGGTCACCACCGACCATGTGCTGTTCATCGCCTCCGGCGCGTTTCACGTCGCGAAACCGTCGGACCTGCTGCCCGAACTGCAGGGGCGCCTGCCGATACGGGTGGAGTTGAAGGCCCTGACGCGCGATGACTTCGTGCGCATCCTGACCGAGCCGGAGGCCAATCTGATCCGCCAGAACCAGGCCCTGCTGGCGACCGAGAAGGTCGAGCTGGTCTTGACGCCGGACGCGGTCGAGGCCCTGGCCGACGCGGCGGTGGCGGCGAACTCCGCCGTCGAAAACATCGGTGCGCGCCGTCTGGTGACCGTGATCGAGCGGGTGCTGGAGGAAACCTCGTTCAAGGCCTCGGACCTGGCGGGCCAGACGGTGTCGTTCGACGGCGACGCGGTGCGGGCGCGGGTGGCGGAACTTGCCAAGGACGCGGACCTGAGCCGGTTCATATTGTAGCTTCCCTCTCCCGGAGGGAGAGGGTTTCTGATACACACCGCGCCTCCCGCCACCCAGGACCTCCGCTTTGAGCCTGACGCTCGATCTTTCGCGCCCCGCGCCGACCGCCCCCGTCAACCTGTCCGGTCTGACGCGCGAGGGCCTGCGCCAGGCCCTGATCGACGCCGACATCTGTCCGCCGGAGAAGGCCAAGATGCGCGCCAGCCAGGTGTGGGGCTGGATCCACCACTATGGCGTGACCGACTTCGCGGCCATGACCAACGTGGCGAAAGACACCCAGGCCAGACTGGCCGCCGCCTTCACGCTCGCGCGGCCGGAGGTGGTGGAGCGCCAGGTGTCGAACGACGGCACGCGCAAATGGCTGATCCGCACGGCGCCGGGCATCGAGATCGAGACCGTCTACATCCCCGACGTGGGCCGGGCGGGGGCGCTGTGCGTGTCCAGCCAGGTCGGCTGCACCCTGAACTGCACCTTCTGCCACACGGGCACGCAGAAGCTGGTGAGGAACCTGACGGCCGCGGAGATCGTGGCGCAGGTCCAGGTGGCGCGCGACGATCTGGAGGAATGGCCGTCGCCCAAGGAAGACCGTCGCCTGTCCAACATCGTCTTCATGGGCATGGGTGAGCCGCTCTACAATCTGGACCACGTCGCGGACGCCATCGACATCATCTCGGACAACGAGGGCATCGCCCTGTCGCGGCGGCGGATCACGGTCTCGACCAGTGGCGTGGTGCCGCAGCTGCAGGCTCTGGGCGAGCGGACCCAGGCCATGCTGGCGATCAGCCTGCACGCCACCAACGATCCGCTGCGCGACGTTCTGGTGCCGCTGAACAAGAAATATGATCTGGCCGCACTGATGGACGGCATCCGGGCCTATCCGGGCTTGTCCAACGCGCGGCGGGTGACGTTCGAATACGTCATGCTGAAGGGCGTCAACGACAGCCCGGACGAGGCGCGCGCCCTGCTGAACCTGATCAAGGGCATCCCGGCCAAGATCAACCTGATCCCGTTCAACCCCTGGCCCGGCACCGGCTATGAGTGTTCGGACTGGAAGACGATCGAGCGGTTCGCGGCCATCCTGAACAAGGCCGGCTATGCCAGCCCGATCCGCACGCCGAGGGGGCGGGACATCCTGGCAGCGTGTGGCCAGCTGAAGAGCGAGAGCGAGAAGGTCCGGGCCAGCGCGCTCAGGCGGGCGGAGCAGGCGGCGGCCTGACCGCATCGTGCTGCTTGTGATCCTTTCGGTCGCCTTTGCGTTACGGCCGTCCTGTTTGTCGGAACCTGCACCATGACCCATCGCCTTCTTCGCACCGCCGCCGTGGCGGCCGTCGGCATCTTCGCCCTCGCGGCCTGCCAGACCGCGCCTGAGGCCAATGCGGGGTTCTTGCAGAGCTATGAGGGTTTGCAGACCAAGCCCGGGACGATCCGGGTATCGGTGCGCGATCGTCGCGACGATGCGGCGGCGCAGGGCGTCGAGCGCGTGTATGTCGAGCCGGCGGTTCTGATCGACGGGGCGGCCGATGGGGTCGCGCCCAATGACGTCGCTCTGGTGCTGGGCGAGGTGGATCGGCAGGTCTGCTACGAACTGAGCGAGCGATTCACGGTGCTGAACCAGCCCGACGCTGACGCCGCCCGGGTGCGCGCGGCGGTGACGCGGATCGTGCCGACGGGCGCGGCCGGGTCGGGAGCTTCGGCGGTGGCCAACTGGTTCATCCCCGGACCGATCGGCGTGCGCGCGCCGGGATCGACCGGTGGGCTGGCGGCGGAGGCGGAGCTCCTGTCGGTCGATGGCCGTCAGGTCGCGGCCCTGGCCTTTGCTCGATCGGCCAATGTGGTGGGGACAGATACGCCGTCGCTGTCTGCCGTGGGCGACGCCCTGCAGTTCGCGGAATTCTTCGGCGACCAGGTCGGTGACAGCTTTTCGCCCGAAAACCGGGAGGTTCGCCGCATCGCCGATCCGGACCCCTGCGCCCGGTTCGGCCCGCGCGACCAGCCGGGTGGCTTCCTGCTGCGGTCGGTGACGGGTGTCTATGTGCCCCAAACCCAGGGCGTCAGGCCGCAGACCCAGCCCTGAGCCGCCGTCAGCTCCGATAATCCCCGTTGATCTCGATGTAGCCCTTGGTCAGGTCGCAGGTCCAGACGGTGGCGGAGGCGCGGCCCATGCCGACGTCGACGGCGATGTCGATCTCGGCGTTCTTCATATAGGCGCTCATCTTCGCCTCGTCGTAGGCGGGCGAGACGGCCCCGTCGACGGCGGCCTGGTGCGGGCCGAAGCGGATGGCCAGGCGGTCGCGATCGACGGGCTCCTCGGTCTTGCCGACGGCCATGACGATGCGGCCCCAGTTGGCGTCCTCGCCGGCGATGGCGGTCTTGACCAGGGGGCTGTCGGCGATGGATTTGGCCAGTTTGCGGGCCGAGGCGGGGCTGGCGGCGCCCTCGACGGTGACGCGAACGAACTTGGACGCGCCCTCGCCGTCGCGGACCAGCTGGTGGGCCAGGTTCAGCATGACGCGGTCGAGCGCGGCGGAGAATTCTTTCAGGCGCCGGTCGCCGACCCGGCCGATGCGCGGCGCGCCAGACGCGCCGGTGGCGAACAGCAGGCAGGTGTCGTTGGTCGAGGTGTCGCCGTCCACGGTGACGCTGTTGAAGGTGGTGCGGACGTGCAAGCCCAGAAGGGCGCGCAGCACCGTCGGGTGGATGTCGGCGTCGGTGACGATGAAGGCCAGCATGGTCGCCATGTCGGGCGCGATCATGCCCGAGCCCTTGGCGATGCCGGCGATGCGGACGGTGTAGCCGTCGACCTTGCACTCGGCGAACGAGCCCTTGGGGAAGGTGTCGGTGGTCATGATGCCCTGACCGGCGGCGGCCCACTGTTCGGTCGCGGGGGTGTCGCCGTCCAGCCGCTGCTCGACCTCGGCCAGGCGGGCCACGATCTTGCGGTCGTCCAGCAGGACGCCGATCACGCCGGTGGAGGCCAGCATGACGTCGCGCTGGCGGCAGCCGAACCGCTTGGCGACCTCGGAGGCGGTGCGTCGGGCGGCGTCGGCCCCCGCCTTGCCCGTGAAGGCGTTGGCGCAGCCGGCGTTGACGACCAGGGCGCGGACGTCCTGACCGCCGCCCGACGCGTCGAGATGGCGGCGGCACCAGTCGACGGGGGCCGAGCCGACCTTGTGCCGGGTGAAGACGCCGGCGCAGCTGGTGCCCCGGGCGAAGCGGAACACCACAACGTCGTCGCGCTCGTGCTTGTAAAAGCCGGCGCGGGCGGTGGTCATCTCGACGCCGCCGACGCCCGGTATGGCCGGGAAGGGGACGGCGAGGGGGGAGACCTTCAGGCCCGGCTTGCCTGGCGCGGCGGGCGTGACCGGAGCGGCCGGTGCCTGGGTGGCCTTGCGGATTGCCGTGGCGAACGGATCGAGCGCCTTCTCGAAAGCCTGTTCGATGGCCTTGCCGGTGGAACCCGGCGCGCGCGGCGCGCGGCTCACGGAGCCGCCTTCGACGCGGGCGCGGGCGCGGCGGGCTGGGTGGCCGGAGCCGCCGCCGCCGCCGGAGGGGCCGCCGCGACGGGCGGAGCGGAGGCGGGTTCCTGGGCCTGACGGTCGTCGGCGGCGAGAAGGACCTCGACCTCGGCCTTGCCGCGCAGCTCCTCCAGCAACTGCCGGACACCTTCGTAGGTCAGATAGCGCACGATCTGGGGCCGGGCCTGTTCGAGCGTCGGCGGGCTTTCGCGGCGGCGATCCTCGACTCGCAGGACGGCCCAGCCGCCCTCGGTCTGGAACGGGCCGACGGTGGTGCCGGCGGGCGCGTCGCGCAGCGCGTTGGCATAGGCCTGAGGCATGACGTCGATTGTGGAGTAACCCAGGTCGCCGCCGGAATAGCGGGTCGCCTCGTCGATCGAGCGTTCCTGGGCCACCGCCTCGAAGGTCGCGCCCTGTCCTAGGATGCCGATGACGGCATCGGCCTCTTGCCGCGTACGCGACAGGATGAGGCGGACGCGGATTTCCTCCGACGTGCGAGCCAGGCGAAGCTGTTCCTGGTAGAGCGTCTGGACGGCCTGATCCGAGATCGCGCCGTTGACGACGTTTTCGACCAGCATGTCGCCGAGGATGCGTTCGCGCGTGGCTTCCAGCCGCCTCTGGGCCAGGGCGGAGTTGTCGAGACCGCGCCGTTCGGCCTCGCGCGCCAGAAGCTTCTGATCGACGACCTCATCCAGCACGCGGCGGAACAGGTCCGAGGTGACGTCCAGGGGCTCGCCCTCGCCGACCAACCCCTGCGCCACCGCCTCGCGCTTGACGTCGGAGGCCCAGATGGTCTGGTTCTGGACGCGGGCGACGGCGCGGTCGCCGGGTTCGGGCGGACGTTCGTCGCCCCCGCCGCGTCCGCAGGCGGCCAAGACCAGGAGCCCCGCGAAGGCCAGGAGGGTCAGGGGGTGGCGAAAGTGCCGCATGGCGCGCTCCGTCCCGCTTGAAAGAGGGGCCAAACGCAGGGCGGGAAAAGCCCCTCGCGTTGACAGGGGTATGGCCGGTGCTTAAGTCCCGCCTGCGCCCAAGTCGAGGGGTTTTCGAGCGTTCGCGCGGCCCCGGCGCCGCCCCGTCCGGCGGCCCCTCTCGCGGCGTTGATCGCCGCCCTTCCCGGGATCGCTCCCGGGTCATTCCTGAGCTCTGAACCGCTCGTCCGTTTCCGGATCATCCATGCTCGGCTTCGCCAAGAAATTCTTCGGCTCTTCCAACGACCGCAAGGTCAAGGACTTCATGAGCCAGGTCCAGAAGATCAACGCGCTGGAACCCAAATACGCCGCCCTGTCCGACGACGAGCTGCGGATGATGACCGACGCCTTCCGCGACCGGGTCGCCCAAGGCGAGGGCCTGGACAAGCTGTTGAACGACGCTTTCGCCGTGGCGCGCGAGGCCTCCAAGCGGGTGCTGGGCCAGCGGCAGTACGACGTGCAGCTGACCGGCGGCATGATCCTGCACGAGGGCGGCATCGCCGAGATGCGGACCGGCGAGGGCAAGACCCTGGTGGCCGTGGCCCCCGTCTATCTGAACGCCCTGTCCGGCAAGGGTGTGCACGTCATCACCGTCAACGACTATCTGGCGCGGCGCGACGCCGAGTGGATGGGCCGGGTCTATCGGTTCCTGGGGCTGGAAGTCGGCGTGATCGTCAACGGCCTGTCTTCGGGCCAGCGCCAGGCGTCCTACGGGGCCGACATCACCTATGGCACCAACAACGAGTTCGGCTTCGACTATCTGAGGGACAACCTGGTCTATGACCGGCGCGAGATGGTCCAGCGCGGCCACCATTTCGCGATCGTCGACGAGGTCGATTCCATCCTGATCGACGAGGCGCGCACGCCCCTGATCATCTCGGGTCCGACCGAGGACCGGTCCGAGCTCTACAAGGTGCTGGACGGCATCGTGAAGGAGCTGATCAAGGATCCGGCGACGTTCGACCTGGACGAGAAGCAGCGCCAGGCCCTGCTGACCGAGGAAGGCTCCGAGCGGATCGAGCAACTGCTGGAAGAGGGCGGTCACTTCGCCGAGGACACCACCGGTCTGTACGACGCCGCCAACGTCAGCCTGGTGCACCACACCAATCAGGCCCTGCGCGCCAACACCCTGTATCAGCGCGACAAGGACTACATCATCAAGGGTGGCGAGATCATCCTGATCGACGAGTTCACCGGCCGAATGATGCAGGGGCGCCGCCTGTCCGAGGGTCTGCACCAGGCCATCGAGGCCAAGGAGGACGTCAAGATCCAGCCCGAGAACCAGACCCTGGCCTCGGTGACGATCCAGAACTACTTCCGCCTGTACGACAAGCTGTCGGGCATGACCGGCACGGCCGCGACCGAGGCCCAGGAGTTCCTCGACATCTACAAGATGGACGTCCTGGAGGTACCGACCAACCGTCCGGTCCAGCGCATCGACTATGACGACGAGGTCTATCGGACCTACAAGGAGAAGAACCAGGCGATCGCCATGCAGATCGCCGAATGCCATGTGAAGGGCCAGCCGATCCTGGTCGGCACCGTCTCGATCGAGAAGTCCGAGCAGCTGTCGGAAATGCTGCGGACCTATGCCTATGAGGTCGAGGTCTCGCGCACGCTGAAGCCGGAATACGTCGGCCGCGAGAAGGAGGCCCAGAAGGTCGGCGACGCCGCCTATGACATCCAGACCGTCAAGGGCAAGGGCATCCCGCACAGCGTCCTGAACGCCCGCCAGCACGAGCAGGAGGCCTACATCGTCGCCGATGCGGGCCTGCCCGGCGCGGTGACCATCGCCACCAACATGGCCGGCCGCGGCACCGACATTCAGCTGGGTGGCAACCTGGAGATGCGGCTGGAGAAATACCGGCAGGACCAGCGCAATCTGGCCGTCGAGGTCACGCCCGAGATGCTGGCCGCCGAAGAGGCGCGGCTGAAGGCCGACATCGCCGTGCAGAAGGAAAAGGCCCTGGCCGCCGGCGGCCTGTTCGTGCTTGGCACCGAGCGCCACGAAAGCCGCCGCATCGACAACCAGCTGCGTGGCCGGACCGGCCGTCAGGGCGACCCGGGCACGTCGAAATTCTTCCTGTGCTGCGAGGACGACCTCTTGCGCATCTTCGCCGGCGACCGGCTGGACGCGATCATGCGCAACTTCGGCGTGGCCGAGGGCGAGGCGATCAGCCACCCGTGGCTGAACCGGGCGGTGGAGACGGCGCAGAAGCGGGTCGAGACGCGCAACTACGACATCCGCAAGAACCTGCTGAAATACGACGACGTCGTGAACGACCAGCGCAAGGCCGTGTTCGAGCAGCGCCAGGAGTTCATGGACTCCGAGGACCTCTCGGAACTGGTCGGCGAGTTCCGGCGCGACGTGGTCACCGACCTGGTCGACCGCTACATGCCGCCCAAGGCCTATGCCGAGCAGTGGGACATCGACGGTCTGGACGAGAAGGTCCGCTCGACCCTGGGGCTGGAGCTGCCGCTGCACGACTGGGCGGCCGAAGAGGGGGTGTCCAACGAGGAGGTCGAGGAGAGGCTGCAGGCCGCCGCCGACGCCCGCGCCGCCGAGCGACTGGAACAGCTGGGCGAAGGTCAGATGCGGGGGCTGGAGAAGCAGTTCCTGATGCAGATGATCGACATGCAGTGGCGCGAGCACCTGACGCACCTGGACCATCTGCGCGGCGTCATCGGCCTGCGTGGCTACGGTCAGCGCGATCCGCTGAACGAATACAAGACCGAGGCCTTCAGCTTGTTCGAGACCCTGCTGCACGAGCTGCGGCACAATGTAACGCGCTGGCTGATGACGGTGGAGTTCCGCTTCGAGGCCCCGCCGCCCATGGACTTGCCCGAGTTCCAGGAGATCCACCTGAACCCCGGCACCGGCCAAAACGAAATGGCCGATCCGATGTCGCAGAACCCCGAGGGCCAGGTGACGGGCGACGACCGCGCGCGCCTGCCGGTCGAGCTTCTGCCCGCCGGCTGGGAGCGGACGCCGAGGAATGCCGACTGCCCGTGCGGATCGGGCCGCAAGTTCAAGCACTGCCACGGCGCGCTGGTCTGAGGGCGCTAACGCTCGCGACGCGGTCGCTCGCTGCTTGAGCGCGGGTACGGGGACGCTATAGCGCGGCGTCTCGCGTCTTGAGCACGGGCGAGGTCTGGTGGAAGAGAGGGGATGACCCACAAGCCCCTCTTCTCCCGCGCACTCGCGCTTGATCCCGAACGTCTGCATTTCGCGGCCCACAGCCATCATCTTTGGCCGGACGCCAGCTTCGACGGGCAGGTGCGGGCCTGGGTCGAGGCGAACCATTTCGCGGATCGCAAATGGGACCTGGTGTTCGGCGAGGTTGTGCCGGAAGCGCAGCGGCATGTGGCCAGCGAACTAGGCCTGCCCGATCCCGAGACGGTGGTCTTCGCGCCCAATACGCATGACTTCCTGATCCGGGTCTTCTCCGGCATCGAAGCTCGGCCGATCCGCATCCTGACCACGGACGGGGAGTTCCACGCCTTCCGCCGTCAGGCCGAGCGGTGGGAGGAGGCCGGCGAGGCGGTCGTCACGCGCGTCCCGCTCGAACCCTTCGACACGTTCGATCAGCGCTTCGTGGCGGCGGCCGCGGGCGGCGGCTTCGACGCCATCGTGGTCAGCCAGGTCTTCTTCAAGACGGGCCAGGCCATAGGGTGCATCGACGATCTGGCGGCGCTGGCCAGACCCGAGGGCCCGTGGGTGGTCGTGGACGGCTATCACGGCTTCATGGCCACGCCGACGGACCTGTCGACGGTCGCGGACCGGATCTTCTACGTCTCGGGCGGCTACAAATACGCCATGACGGGCGAGGGGGCCGGTTTCCTGCACGCGCCCGACGGCTTCTGCGCGCGGCCGGTCGTGACGGGCTGGTTCGCCGAGTTCGGCAATCTGATGGGGCCGCCGGAGGGCGTGCAGTACCGAGGCGACGCCGGGCGGTTCTGGGGGGCGACATTCGACTCCACGCCTCTGTATCGCTTCAACGGCGTGCGGCGGATGCTGGAGGAGAACGGCCTGACGACGGCGGACGTCTCGGCCCATGCCGACCGGCTGTCGTCGCGCTTCTTCGAGGCCTTGCAGGGCGGCGAATGCGGCCGACTGGGTGAGGCGGCGGTGCTGAACCCCCCGTCGGGCGACAACCGGCCCCGCGCGCGGTTCTTGGCGCTGAAGCACAAGGACGCCCAGGCCTGGCGGGCCGATTTGCTGGCCGCCAACGTCGTCACCGATGTGCGTGACGAGGTGATCCGCTTCGGCTTCGGCCTCTATCAGGACGACGAGGACGTCGAGACGTTGATCGCGGTCTGCGGCCGACGGTTCGGCTGACGCTTTAGAAGAAGGTCGTGTCGTCCTGCCGGGTCGCCTCGGGCGGCGGGCGGGGCGTGGAGGGACGGCCGGGCTCGGTCCGCGGCGTCGGGGACGGCCGTGCCGGGGTGGACGGGGTCGCCGCGCCCGGGCTCGTCGGATCGGCGGGCGCGACGGTGCCGTCCGCCGGGGGGATCGGTCCCAGGTTGGGATAAGGCAGGCTGCCGGGCGCGGCACCGGGCGTGTCCCCCGGAACGGGCACCACCGGCACCGTATCCATCGGCTCGGGCGGGGTCGGGGCGGAAAGGGTGTCGGGCGCGCCGATGTCGTCGCGGACGAAGGCCCAGGATCGACTGTCGGAACAGGCGCAGGCCTTCAGGAAGCCCTCGCGGTCGCGCCAGATCACGAGGGGATAGCCCGTCGGCACCCCAGCGTCGCGCAACAGGTCGTTCAGCCGGGTGGTGAACTGGCGGCCGGCCTCGACCACGGCCGAACGGGCCAGATTGCCGTCCGCGACGGGGATACCCGCCGCCGTCCAGTTGCGCGAGGGCGTCGCCGTCCAGCGTTCGTACAGGCTCCAGTCGCGGGTCAGCCAAAGCTCGGCGATGGTCGAGCGTTCGGTCGGGGTGGACTGCGGGGCCCCCTCGCGGTCGGGGCGGGCGAAGACGATGACGCGCATCTCGATGCCACCGGCGCGCAGGCGGTCGCCCTCCTGGCTCTGATACCGCTGGAACGAGGCCGAGTCGCGGTAGCCGATGACATACAGGGGCTCGCCGCCCCCGCCGCCGGACAGCCAGGAGGCCTCGTCCAGCAGGCGCTGGATCTCGGCCTGGTTGCGGGTGACCGTCACCGGCTGGAACCGCGCGTAGAAGTTCCAGTAGGACCAGTAGCCCACGCCGGCGATGGCCAGGCCGATGACGACCGCGAGGGCCGACCAGATCAGAAAGCGACGCATGCGGGGGAGCGCTCCAGCTTCAGCATATCAGCGGGTGTAACGCATAGCATCGAATTGCGTCGCCTTGGCCACGCACACGGTTTGCTCTTCGTGCTGCCCGGACGACTGCATGCAGATCAAAGGGCATTCAGGGGCACGACCTCTGCGCCGCCCTCGGGGGCGGGGCGGCCGACCTGGGCCACGGGCAGTCGGACGGTGACGGCGGTCCCTTCTCCGAGGGTCGATTCCAGATTCATCCGGCCACCGTGCAGTTCCGCCAGGGCGCGGACCAGCGACAGGCCCAGCCCGGTGCCCTGAGCGCGCTGGTCCGCCGCGCCGGCCTGTTCGAACGGGCGACCCAGACGTTTCAGGTCCTTCTTGGCGATGCCCACGCCGGTGTCGGCCACGACCAGCTCCAGATAGGGGCCGATGGCTTCCAGCGTGACCGTGACCGCTCCGCCGACCGGGGTGAACTTGATGGCGTTGGACAGCAGGTTCAGCGTGATCTGCTTGAGCGCCCGGCGGTCGGCGTCGACGCTCAGCGCCTCGTCGGGCAGGAGGCTGTTCAGGGTGACGCCCTTCTCGGCCGCCGTGACGCGGACCAGGGCCACGGCGGCCGAGACGGCGTCGCGCGCATCGAAGACTTCGCGCGAAAGCTCATAGCGTTCCGCCTCGATCTTGGAGACGTCGAGCACGTCGTTGATGAGTTCCAGCAGGTGGTTGCCCGCCTCGTGGATGCTGTCGGCGTATTCGGCGTAGCGGACGGGCAGGGGGCCGAACAGGCGCTGGCGCATGATGTCGGAGAAGCCGATCACGGCGTTCAGCGGCGTGCGAAGCTCGTGGGACATGTTGGCCAGGAAGCGCGTCTTGCCGACGTCGCGGGCCTCGGCCTCGGCGCGGGCGGCCTCCAGGCCGACTTCGACGGCGAACTGGCGTGTGGCGTCGAAGGCCTGGGCGACCAGCAGGGGCGTGGTCGCGGGCGTGTCGAGACGGCGCAGGACCAGATTGACGCGGCGGTCCAGCGCCTGTCGCGGGGCGAAGGTGGTCTGGGCTTCCTGACCCGCCAGGGCGGCGTCGATGGCGGAGAGGACGGCGGGGCGGTCGGGCGCATGGACAGCGGCGATCAGGCCCTGAAGCTTCAGGGCCTCCAGATCCAGCGCGTCGTGAGGCGCGCCATAGTCGGCGACGATCCGGCCCGAGGGCTCGATCACCAGGGTCGGACCCGGCAGGCTGGCCAGAAGGGCGCGAACGCGCGCGGTCTCGTCCTCGGCCTCTGTCAGGCGTCGTTCGCGGACCCGCCAGGACAGGCGCACGGCGAGGACGGCCGCGCCGGCCGCCAGCAGGGCGAACAGCGCGGCGGTGGCGATCTCGGCGCGGGGCGAACCGATCCACCAGGCGGACAACTGGCCGCCCAGGGCCGCCAGGGCAGAGCCCGCCGCTCCGGCCTGGGCGATGCGCACGCCGTGCCGGGGACCGCCCAGGGCCAGGGCCGCCACGAAGGGCATGACCACCAGTCCGACCAGGGGCCCGGACAGGCCGCCCGCCAACACCTGGGCGGCGAGGCTGGCCAGGGTCCATCCGACTAGAACGAGGGCGCGCTCGCCGGGCCCGTCGCGATGGAGCAGAGCCAGGCCCGCCAGCCCCGGGCCGACCATCGCCAGGGCCCCGAAGGCCGCAGGACCGCGAAGGCCGGCCAGCCAGAGGGCCACGATCGTGCCGGCCACCATCGCCGCCGCCCAGCCGCCGTGCCAGGCGATCAGGACGCCGCGCCCTTCGAACGCGGGGGTCCGGACCTGCCCGGCCGCGTCCTCTGGCGAATGTGCGGGAGCTTGCGTCAAGCGAAGTCCGAAAAGCCGGGGCGTCGGCTTGGCTGAGGAGGAGCGCCCAACAGTGGAAGGTAGCCTCGCGCACGAGTCGCCAAAAGCCCGCTCCCGCCAATGGGGATTCGCGGCGGTGGGCGACGGGCCATGCCCTGGGGAGGATCGGCGCGGTTGTCGTTAACCGGCCCGGGGCCTATCTGGCGACCATGACCGACGCGCCCACTCCGATCGACCGCACCCTGGATGAACTCATCGAGGATTTCGAGGTGCTGGAGGACTGGGAACAGCGCATCGCCTATGTGATCGACCTGGGCAAGGACCTGGCGCCGCTGCCCGACGCGGACCGGACCCCGGCCAACAAGGTGCCCGGCTGCGCCGCCCAGGTGTGGCTGGCGAGCGGCCGCGAGGACGACCGGCTGGTGTTCCGTGCCGATAGTGACAGCGCGATCTCCAAGGGCAATGTGGCGCTGTTGCTGAAGCTCTATTCCGGGCGCGCGCCCGCCGACATCCTGGCCTTCGACGCCCGGGCGGCGCTGGACCGGCTGGGCCTGCCCCAGGCCCTGACGCGGCAGAGGGCGAACGGGCTGAACGCCATGGTGGGACGCATCCGGGCGGAGGCGATGGCGGCGGGGTAGGGGGAGGTCGGGCTTCGACTCACGTCGAACAATCACTCAGGCAAAACGCCCGGCCTTTCGACCGGGCGTTCCACGCCTAACTCAGCAGGGAGTTAGGGGCAGCAAGGCATCGAAGCGCCTTGGCAGCAGGCCGCCAGAGCGTCGCAACAAGAGGCGACGGCCTGGATCACGGTCTCGGGCGACGCCGCAAACGCGGCGGTTCCAGATGCGAGCAGGATCAGGCCCGCCACGGTGAACACGTTCTTCATTTGAAAACTCCGTATGATGATGAGTGATTTGAGCTGGTTGAACGCGCTCGCCTATCGAGGTGGCGGGTGATCGCCTTCAACGATCACTGACATCAATCCCAGGCAGCAGACCGAATAGGACACACGCTCGAACACGGTCACCTTGCCCAGTGCTGGGGAAGACAAGACCAGCGCGTGGCAGACAAGGGCGCACTGTGGCGAGCAGGGCGGCGTGCCCTTTCCCGGAACCATGTCCGCGCAGTTTTCAGCGGACATGCCCTGCATGGCCGACGCGGGCGCGGCGACGCTGACCGATGAAACCATCAGCATGGCGAGAACCGCGAACGCGGCTCCGATCAGCGGGGCGATTTGACGGTCGATCGGCTTCATCTCAGATTCACGAGTAACCGCAGTCTCCTACGACGCCAACCGGGCCGGAGTTACCTCAGACGCTGAAGGGCAATCTCGGCGTCCGCTTCCCACCATCACAGTCCACCGCAGCGTCTGCTCACAGACCGGTTTCACCCCACCCCATAGTGCCGCGCCAGCGCCGCAAGCCCTCGCTTCAGCACCGCGCGACCCTCCCTCCGCCGCAGGCAGAGTGCCTCCTCGATCAGCCCGAGCGTCGCGCCGCGGATGCAGATGTGGTCGAGGACGGCGCGGGTGTCGGGCGGGCAGGCGGCGAGGGCGAGCCGGACGCGGTCGGCGGCGTTGAGCGACCGGTCGCCGGGCTCGACGCGGGCGGCCGAGCCTGTGCCGGACCGGGGCAGCGCATCCCACCGCATGGTGAGCGAAGGGCCGGACAGGGCCTTTTCGGCGTCCAGGCCCAGGCGGAGGCCGGCGGCGGCCTCGGCGGGGGTCAGGAAGGGGCGGCCCTCGGCGTCGCAGCGGACGGCAAGGCGCTGGATCGGGCTCTGGCCCAGGTTGACGCGGACGCGGCGGGGGCGGCCGTCGGCCTCCATAAGAATGCGCCCGCCCTCGATGCGGCCGGGCGCGCCCACGGTGACCGGGCGTTCGGGGCGGGGCGCGTCGCGCGCCTCCCACCCGCCGTTCGGACGCAGGCGCAGGCCCGGCGTCTCGACCAGGGCGCGAAAGACCGCCTCGTCCACGGTCGTGATCGCCCGATGGGCCCGGCCGGGGCCGAGCCTGAGCGCATAGGTCCGGTCCGGCACGACGGCGTCGATCCAGGCCCCGGGGCGAGCGATCAACCGGCGCGCGCGCGCGACGGGTGCGTTCATGCCACCTCTCCCAGGTCCGACAGATTGGGCGGCGGGGCGTCGACGATGGCGTGGATCGCGTCCTCGAGCTCTTCCAGCAGCTGGTTCAGGGCCTCGTGCTCGCGCGCGTCCTCGATGCGGGTCGCAGCGTTCGAGGCCGTCTGGCGGTTGACGCCGAAGGCATGGCCGACCCGCTCCAGCTGCCAGCCCAGGGCGACGTGGGCCAGATACATCGACACCCGCCGGGCCCTGAGCGCCGGCGCGGCGAGCCGTTTCGTGCGCCGGATCACCTCGGTCGGCACCCCCAGCCGGACCGCCACAAGCTGCATCACCAGATCGGCGTGCAGCCGATCCCGTTCGTTCACCTCAACCCGATAGGGCTCCCTCACCGTCCACCTCCCGTCTAGACCGAGACAGGAAGATAATCCTATGGTGCGTCAGAAGCGGACGTAGGGATGAACAGGCGAGAAAATTAGAATCGTTGACTCGTGGCCCTCGACGCCGATTCGCAAATCAGCCTACGATTCGAACATCGGGGTGCCATTAACCGTTCTTAAGGTTTTGGCCGGTTAACTCTCGAACAAGGTTACCCGTGCGTGTGCATCGGGTTATATGGTCAAGCTTTGCCTGGAGGGGCATCAATGCGTGTTCTGCTGATTGAAGACGATCACGCCACGGCGCAAAGCATCGAACTGATGCTCAAGTCCGAAGGCTTCAACGTCTATACGACGGACCTAGGCGAGGAAGGCATCGATCTGGGCAAGATCTATGACTACGACATGATCATGCTAGACCTGAACCTTCCGGACATGAGCGGCCTGGAGGTCCTGCGTCAGCTGCGCGTCGGCAAGATCAACACGCCCGTCATGATCTTGTCGGGTTCGACCGAGATCGAGACCAAGGTCAAGACCTTCGGCGGCGGCGCCGACGACTACATGACCAAGCCCTTCCACAAGGACGAGCTGATCGCGCGCACCCACGCCGTTGTCCGGCGCTCCAAGGGCCATGCCCAGGCCATCATCCACACCGGCGAGATCGCGGTGAACCTGGACGGCAAGACGGTCGAGGTGAACGGTCACCGCGTCCACCTGACGGGCAAGGAATACCAGATGCTGGAACTGCTCTCGCTCCGCAAGGGCACGACGCTCACCAAGGAAATGTTCCTCAACCACCTGTACGGCGGCATGGACGAGCCCGAGCTGAAGATCATCGACGTCTTCATCTGCAAGCTGCGCAAGAAGCTGGCGACGGCGGCGGGCGGCAAGCACTACATCGAAACCGTCTGGGGCCGGGGCTATGTCCTTCGGGACCCATCCGAAGGCTCGGCCGCGGTCAACGCCGCGGCCTGAGGGGTCGCGGAGCGATGAGAGCAGCGCCCGCCGGGAGACCGGCGGGCTTTTCTCGTCTCAGGGCAGCGGCAGCGGTGGCACATGGACGTGGACGACCGATCGCCCCTGGCGGCTGATGCCCCAGATCTCGCGGTCGGCGGTGCGGTCCCAGGCCCAGCCCTGGCCCTCGATGCCGACATTCACGGTGGCGACATGGCGCAGCACCGAACCGGCTTCAGGCAGGGCCAGGACATAGAGCTCGGGGGCGTCGTGACCCGAGACGTACAGCAGGCCGTCGTCGCCCCAGCCGCCGCCGGACGAGGACGTGGGCGCGAAACGCTCCAGCACCGAGGGCGGGAAGACCCAGCTCTCGGTCCGGCGCCACTGGTCGTCGAACCGGACCAGGGTGGTGTGGCGGTGATCGCGGCCGTCCTCGCCGCCCCGGCCATCATAGTGGGCGAACAGGGCCCACCAGGCGCCGTCTTTGAAGTCGATCCAGGTCAGGGAGCCGATCTGGTGGCCCAGACTAACGGAGTCGAGGTGCTCCAGGGTCTCCGGATCGAACACCTCGATCGAGGAGACCATCGGCACATGCGGAAAGTTGGAGTGGGCGCACATCAGTCGCGCCTCGTGCACCAGGCAGGCGTTCAGGTGCACGAACAGGGTCGGATCACCCGCCCATTCGGCCAGCTTGGCACCGTCGGCCTTGGCGTAGCGACCGAGCCGGGTGTTGACGACGGCGTAGAAATCGTCGCCGGCGGCCGCCGCGCCCTGGCCGGCCTCGCGAATGTCCGCATAGCGGCGCATCTCCACCGAGGCGAAGGTCGGCGGATAGGGCGGCTGCGGCAGAGGTCGCTCCTCTCGCTTCGGATAGTCGGCCAGAGGCGGGATCGGCCGCGCCTCGGCGGCCTGAGCCACGGCGGGGCGATCCTGGGCGGCGGAGGGAATCGGAGTCACGGCCGCGAGCAGCGTCGCGGCGAGGATGAGTCGAAGCATCAGCACCTCCAATTCTCCCCGTTGGGGGAGGTGGCACGAAGGGAAGCGGAGTGACGGAGGGGACTTGCCGCGCACGCCGTCATTCGCGGCTGGCCCCCTCCACCGCTTCGCGCTCCCCCTCCCCCAACGGGGGAGGATTTGTCCACTAGAACCGCCCCGACACGCCGACCCAGAGGACGCGGCCATATTCGGCGGATTCCTGTAGCAGATCGGCGTTGGGCCCGGTGACCTCGCGGCGGCCCTCGTCAGTCAGGTTCTCGGCCTCGGCGAAGACGGTGACGGCGTCGTTGAAGCGCCAGCTGACCTGGGCGTCGAAGGTGCCCCGGCTCTTCCAGTACTGGTCGGCCGCGGGCTGGCTGGCGTTGGCACCCTCCAGGAAGCGGCCGATGTAGTTATAGCTGACGCGGCCTTCGAACGGTCCGCGCTGGTAGTAGACCTGGGCGTTGTAAGTCTGGTCGGGCTGAAGCACGAAACCGGTGGTGCGGACGCCCGCCGCCGTGCGGAAGCGGAATTCGGTGTCCAGGAAGGTGGCGTTGGCCCCGACGCCGAAGCCGTCGAGCCAGCCGGGCAGGAAGAACAGCGACTGCTGATAGCTGAGTTCCAGCCCCTGGATGGTGGCCGTCTCGGCATTGGTGGGTTGGGACACGTTGACGGTCTCGACGCCGCGACCGAGGCCCAGGTCCAGTTGCTCGACCGTGTTCAGCGAGAAGATTTCGTTCTCGATGTCCTTGGAGAAAACACCGGCGGCGAGCACGCCGCGCGGGATGTACCATTCCACCGACAGATCGAAGCCCTCGCTCTCGCGCGGCTGCAGGTTTGGATTGCCCCGGCTGAGCGAGGGGACGGTGCCGGTCAGGTTGATCTGCTCGCGCGCGGTGATGCTGGAGAAGTTCGGCCGGCCGATGGTGTTGGTCCAGGCGCCCCGGACGATCAGGTCCTCGCCGATCTCCCAGGTCGCGTGCAGGCTGGGCAGCCAGTGGTCGTAGTCGCCCTCGGCCGAAATGGGGGTGATGGTCGCGCCGTTGATGCGGACGGACTGGCTCTCGACCTCGGTCGCCTCGTAGCGGACGCCGCCGACGAGGGTCAGGGTGCCGAGGCCGAGCGTCGCCTGGGCAAAGGCGGCATAGACGTCCTCGGTCACCTCATAGTCGGCCGAAAGGGTGTTGAACGTCCCGTTGAAGCGGGCGCGGTTGGCCTGGAAGAAGGCCTCGGCGGCGGCCGAATCGATCCGCAGGCCGAAGGGATAGATGCCCTGGACCAGCGGCGTCGGTCCGGGCTGGGCCACCGGGGCCAGGGTGTAGTTCAGGCTGGCCTGCTGGGAGAAGGAGCCGGTGTTCTGGTCGAACACCCGCTCGGTCGAGCGGATGACGCCGCCGACTTTGAGGTCGAGCCGGTCGCCGAGCGCGTCGGTGCGGAACTCCAGATCCGAGCGCGCCTCGTAGATGTCTTCCTGGGACGAGCGCAGGAGCTCGGACCGATTGGTGAAGTTGTAGTTGCCCGCGCCGCCGAGCGCCGCCGGATTGATCGCGTCGAACCGGGGGAAGAAGCCGGAGGTGTCATAGCGGAAGCCGAAGGCGTCGGAAGTGCGGAACTCCTCGGTGGATTCCGGATTGTCGAGCTCGGCGCCCGAATAAACGAAATAGCCGGTCCAAGTGAGGGTGTCGGACAGATCCCAGTCCGCGCTGAGCGTGCCCGCCCAGACCGAGCGGTCGATCTGGAAGCGGCCCAGGCCCAGGATGTTCCGCCCCGAGGCGAAGGTGCCGGTGGTGTCCGTCTGGGCGGTGACCGCGCCCACCTGCTCATAGCGGCTCTCGATCCGCTCCTCGTCGTCCTTCATGGCGTTGTAGAGGCCCGCCGCGACCAGGGTCAGGCCGTCGAACGGACGCCATTCGAAGGCGATACGGCCGCCGATCCGTTCGCGGTTGTTGTTGTAGTAAAACAGCCTGCGCTGGATGGGCACCAGGATGCCATTGCCCGTTCCAAAGTTCGCGGGGGCCCCGGCGGCGGTGTATTCGCGATAGCTGGGCGAGGCGACCTCGACCTGGGGGATGTCGGAGTCGCGCAGATAGTAGCTGGCCGACAGAACCACGCCGAACTGGTCGGTGTCGCCGAACACGGTGCCGGCGGTGAAGTTGGCGCGACCGGACTGTTGCTCGTCGCGCTGGTCGCCCGACTGCTCGTAGAAGCCCAGCGCCGCCGTGCCGGCGAAGAAGGGGCGGCCCTCCTCGATGGCGCTGCGGCTCAAGATGTTGATGGTTCCGCCGATGGCGTTGGCGTCCATGTCCGGGGTGACGGTCTTCACGACTTCCAGGCGGCGGGCCAGGGTCGAGGGCACGATGTCCAGCGGCACGGTGCGATCGCCGTTGCCGACCGAAGCGACCACGGCGCCGTCGATCGTCGTGCGATTGTAGGTCGAGGGCAGGCCGCGCAGGACCGGGAACCGCGGCTCGCCCTGGTCTTCCTGGACCGAGACGCCGGGGATGCGGCGCAGGGCGGCGGCGGTGTTGTGATCGGGCAGGCGGCCGATGTCGTCCGACGACACACCGTCGGAGATCTGGAAGGTCTCTCGCTTGGCGGCGATAGCCTGTTGCACGGCCCGGGCCTGGCCCGTGACCACGATCTCCTCGAGTTGATCCTCCTGTCGCTCCTGGGCCAGCGCCGGCCCGGAGAGCAGCGCGAGTACTGACGTCGAAGCAATGAAGCGGATCGACCGCGTGCGGATCGACTTGTGCATAACAGTCATCGTATTGACCCCACCTGACAGATGTAAGATCGGCGTCTAGGTCATGCATTCACCACACTTCAACAGTGGAGAACAAAGGCCACCGATATTTCAATTTAACGTCGTCACAACTTCGTGGAAGCTGCAAGCAATGGTCAGAGAAGCGTTGTGTTTCCACCGATGGACGCGCGGTGCCGCGCGGACAACCCGGATCGCCCCGCCTCTTTTCCGTCCGTCGAAAGCTGCTAGACGGCGTCATCCGGAACGGCCGCCCGATGCGCGGCGTTGCGGTCTCGCTTCTCCCAGACAAGGCCGTCCATGAAGATCCGCGTCCGCGCCGAGCTCGTCTATCGTTTCGATCCGCCGACGGATGCGATCTACAAGATCCATGCTGCGCGCTGGCCGGGGCAGACGATCCTGAGCGAACGGCTGACGGTCACGCCCGAACAGAGCTTCCACGAGGATGTCGACGCCGACTTCGGGGCGCGCACCCTGAGGGCGCGTCTGGGCGGCGAGGTGGCGGTGTCCTATGAGGCGCTGGTGGACAACGGGCGCCTGATGGGCCTGCCGCCCGGGGCGACCCAGCACGACTGGAACGACCTGCCGGCCGATGTGCTGACCTATCTGTGGCCCAGCCGGTACTGCCCGTCGGACCAGTTCGGGCGGTTCGTCGAGCGTCAGTTCGGCGAGACGTCGGGCGGCGAGCGAGTGCTGGCGATCCTGGACTGGATCCGAGCAAACATCGACTATGAGCGCGGGGTGTCGGATTCCGAGACGACGGCGGCGCGGACCTTCATCGACCGGGCCGGGGTGTGCCGGGACTTCACCCATCTGGGGATCACACTGTGCCGGGCGTCGGGCATTCCGGCACGAGCGGTCAGCGCCTATGCCCATCAGCTGAACCCGCCGGATTTTCACGCCATCTTCGAGATCTGGCTGTCGAACGGCTGGTGGCTGGTCGATCCGACCGGGCTTGCCCCGATCGAGGGGCTGGTGCGGATCGCCTGCGGGCGGGACGCGGCCGACATCGCCTTTCTGTCGACCCAGGGCACCTGCGAGCTGGTGCGCCAGTCGATCACGGCCCAGGCCGAGGACGAAACGGCTGAGGCGGCATAAGCCTTCAGTTCGGGCGGGTCCGCGACTCCCTATAGGTCTCGATCAGATCGAGGCGGCGCAGCACCTTATTGTCGGGGTCGATCAGGACGTGGGCGTGGGCCGGCATGGCGATCTCGCCCCGGCCATCGGTCATCGGAACCGTGGTCACGACGCCGTCCACCGCGACCTCGATCGGCATCGGGAAGGGCGCGCCGTCGCCCGTGGCCCAGGACAGGATCAGGCGGTCGCCCTGGCGGCTCTGGTTCAGGACGGGCAGGGCGGCGTTCATGAGATAGCCCCGGAACAGCCAGTCGAGCTCTCGGCCCGTCTCGGCCTCGACGATGTCGATGAAGTCGCGGGTCGAGCGGCGAAGCGTCGTGAAGTTGCCGGGCGCGGGATCGGGACGGCCGTAGATCAGGGTCGTTATCGAACGGAAGAAGGCTTCGTCGCCGATCAGCATCCGCAGGGTGTGGGCGGTCAAAGCCCCCTTGAAATAGATGTCGTTGCCGGGCCCGGCCCCGTCCAGATAGCTGCCGGCCGAGCGGGGCTGGCCCGAGACGATCGGGTATCGGTTGGCCAGGTCCGCATGCAGTTCGCCCAGCTCGATCTGCAGATAGCGGTCGCCGTTCAGCCAGGCGGCGTAGAGCGGCTGCATATAGGTGCCCAGCCCCTCGTGCAGCCAGAAATCGTCGGCGTTGGCATTGGTCATCTGGTTGCCGAACCACTCGTGGGCCAGTTCGTGCTGGAGCAGCCAGTCGTAGCCGCGCAGGTCGACCCGGTAGCCGTTGCCATAGGCGTTGATGGTCTGGTGCTCCATGCCCAGGTGCGGGGTCTCGACCACGCCCATCTTCTCGTCGGCGAAGGGATAGGGGCCGACGGTGGCTTCGAAGAAGTCCAGCATCGGGACGAACTGGGCGAACAGGGCCGCAACCTTGGCCGGGTCGTCCGATTTCAGGTGCCAGTATTCCATGGGAAAGGCGTTGCCGAAGCGGCTGGCGTAGGTCGCTTTGACCTTCTCGTACGGACCGATGTTGAGCGCGATCGCATAGGGATTGATGTCGCGCGCCGACCAGTTCCAGGTGGTCCAGCCATCGCCGTGATCGACAACGCCCAGGAACCGTCCGTTCGACGGGGCCGACAGGGTGGAGGGGACGGTGATGTGCAGATCGACCCGCTTCACCTCGGCCAGGGCGCTGTCGATGCAGGGCCAGAACAGGTCGCAACCCTCGCCCTGGACGGCGGTGGCGATCCAGGGCTCGCCCGACGGGGCGGACGACCAGACGAAGCCGCCGTCCCACGGCGCCTGAGGCGCGACGCGCGGCAGGCCGGAATAGGCGACGCGCAGGACGGCCGACTGGCCGGGGTCGAGCGTGCGGCCGATCTCGACCGACAGACGGCCTTCGGGATTGGCCCAGGCATCGGGCGGCACCTCGGCCCCATCGACCTGGACCGAGGCGATGTCGAAGCGGGCATCGAGCTCGACCACCAGACGCGGGGTCGGGGCGATGGCGGTGAAGGTCAGGGTGGCGACGGCGTCGATGGATTTCGTCTCGGGCAGGACGCGGATCGCGAGGTCGGCGAGGTCGAAGGTGACGGCTTCCTGTTCGGGCGCGCGCGGCTGGTCGCTGCGCAGGGTGAAGGCGGAGGATTCGCGCGCGGGCTCCTGGGCCAGGGCGGGGGTGGCGGCGAGGAGGACGGCGGTCAGGGCGAGGCGCGTGAACATGGACGGGAGATCACGACGGGGAGGGGGTGGGGTCAAGGGGAGGGAGAATGCAGGCTCGCGTCATCGCTCTTCCGCTGCGCTCCGCCGTCCCTCCCCTTCATGGGGAGGGAGAATTCTTCGTCGTAGCGCGCAAAGAAAAACCCCGGCGTTGCCGCCGGGGTTTGTCAGATCGGTTGACCGTCAGGCTCAGGCGGCGGCTTCGGCCAGCTTGGCCTTGACCTGGCGCTTGATGCGCTGGGCCGTCAGGGACAACTGCTCGTCCCTGGCCTTGACGATGAAGGGGTCCAGTCCGCCCTTGAAGTCCAGGGTGCGCAGGGCCGCATTGGAGATGCGCAGGGTGTAGGACTGGCCCAGAGCCTCGGACGCCAGCTTGACCTTCTTCAGCGACGGCAGGAAGCGGCGCTTGGTCTTGATGTTCGAGTGGCTGACCGAGTGACCGACCATGGGGCCGACGCCGGTGAGTTCGCAACGACGAGACATCGTCAGATCCTTGGGCAAGCGCCGCCGGGATCATGGCGGGCGCAATAAACGGAAGCGCGCGGAAGGGACGCCCTCCGCGCGAGAGGGGGCCGTATAGTCGAAGGCGCTCGCCGTCGTCAAGGCTTTAGGGCCCGGCCGGCGCCCGGTTCATGTGTCGTTCAATCGCCGTGATTCATTGACTAGGATGACCGGACTGTCCGGGGGAAGAGACGACCATGACCATGCCCGCCCTTGTTGTTCGCACGCTCGCCATCGCCGCGCCCGCCTTGGCGGGGGCCGCCCTGCTGGCCGCGCCGGCGTCCTCGCCCCAGGCCCAGGCTTCGGCCAGCGAGGTTCTGCCGGGCTATTGGGAATACACCACCAGCGCGGTGGGCATCCGCGACACCGAGCAGAAATGCGTGCGGCCCAGCGAGATCAACCGCTTCTTCGGCGGCCTGTCGACCCGGCGCTGGCGGTGCGAATACCCGGTGCGTGAGGTCGGCAACGGGCGCACCCGGTTCGAGGGCGTTTGCACCGACCCGCGCGGGCGTCGCGTCAATGTGCGGCTGAGGGGGACCTATGAGCCCGAGGCGTTCCGGTTCAGCGGCGGGGCCCAGCTGGCGCGGGGCACGCCCTATCTGCCGGCGAGCATCACCGCGCGCCGTCTGGCGGCCCAATGCCCGGCAAACGCCGAGTATTTCTGACCGGGAAGGCCCCTACTGGGGGCGCGAGACGTAGAAGGTGGCGGTGTTGCCGGTGGCGGTCGCGCTGGTGACCACGCTGCGCGCCGAGCCCGAGATGGTGGTGGTCGAGCGAGCGCTGACCGGGCCGGAGTTGGTCTGGTCGTTGGTCACGACCATCTGGCCCTCGCATTCGGAACAGGCATAGCCGGTGACGGCGTTTCCGGTGGCCTCGGCTCCCACGCGGACGTCGTAGCCGAAGGCGCCGGCGTACTCCGACGTGACCTCGACCCCTCCTGAGTTCACCTGGGCGTTGTCGATCTCGACATAGCGGTCATTGTTGCCGATCGAGACCTCGTTGCCCGTGCCCGCCGCATTGGCGGTGGCCGCGCCGAAGTCATAGGCGGTGACGACGGTGGAGGACCGGACCTGGGACAGGTTCGACTGGTCGGTGGTGACCACGACAGAGCCGCCCTGATTGTAGAGCACCGACTGGTTGGCCGTGGCCCGGGCGCGTCCGGCCAGATCCCAGGCGTTGCCGGCATTGGCGCTGACGTTGGCGGTCACGGCGTCGCCGGCCTGGCGCTGGCGCAGGGTCAGGCCCTGGCTGGAGGCGGCGTCGGAGTTGACGGCGATGGCGTTGCCCAGGGACTGGGCGATGACTTCGGCGGTCGCGGGGACGTACTGGCTGGCGAGAAAGGTCTCGGAGCGGACGCCGGCGTCGGATCGCTGGCTGACCAGACCCTCGACCCGGGCTCCGGTGCCACCGATGGCGGTGGTGTTGGCGATGGCCGTCGAACCCATGGAGGTGCCGCCCAGAAGCCGAGCACCCTCGTTGGTCTGAGCATTGGTGGCGGTGACCTCGGTCGGACCGACGACCTGATTGGCCTCGATGGTCAGGTCGGCCCCATAGGCCCCGGCCGCCAGATAGTTGCCGCGCGCCTGGGTCGTGGTGTTGAGCGGGCCCTGGGTGTCGCCCGTGGCGACGACGGTCGTCGCCGCGCCGGTGTTGCCGTTCATCGTCTGGGAGGACGACAGGTCCAGCGTGCCGTTCTGGACCGCGCCGGACAGGCTGTTGCCCTGGGCCGCGTTGTCGACCGCGACCTCGCCCTCGGCGTCCTCGACGTTGAGGGTGACGCCGGTGATGACGTCGCCGAGCTGAAGCTGGTTGTTGAGGACGCGGCTGTCCTGCTGCTGAGCGAAGGTCTCAGTAGCGGCTGCGACGCACATCGCCGTCGCGGCGATCGTGCCAGCGAGACGGATCGGCGCGAGTCTGGCCATTGTTCGTTCCCGTGTTGTCGTAGGCGGGGTAGTAGCCCCCGGTCGCGCCGACGGTGTTGAGCGGATCGTTCTCGGCGCTGAGGCAGACCTCCGGGCCCGGAGCGCCGTACAGGTTGGCCATCATCTCCAGCGTAGCGCGCTCGATCAGGGCGCGGACCGCCAGCTGGACCGGTTCCATGCCGCCCGTGCCGGCCGAGACGTCGAAGACGTTGCCGTTCAGGAAGTCGAACACCCCGGCGGAGATCTCGCGGCCGATGATCTGCTTTTGATAGGAGATGACGTCGACTACCTCGAGCGTGGTGGTCTGGACCAGGCGCAGGTCCATGGCGACGTTCATGACGTAGATCTTGCCCTGGATCAGGCCCGAGCCCGGCGTGTCGGTGTCGGTCTCGCCCACGCCCGCGTCGAAGCCGGCCGAGCGGATATTGTAGTTCACCTCGGTGATGCCGCCGATCAGATAGAAGTCCGAGCCGGGCACCTGTCCCGCCAGGATGCGGCGATAGTTGGGGTTCTCAGGCGTGCCGCCCTCGTCGGCGATCAGGCGGTTGTTGGCGTAGCGGAGCTCCAGCTCCGAGATCGAGGTGTCGTAGCGTTCCACGATCTGGGCGCCCGCCTTGGCCAGGGCCGAGGTGGCCATCAGGGAGGCGCCTTGCGTGATCTGGCGCCCGCCGTCGGCCGAGACCGAGCCGGTGTAGTCGCTGATCCGGCCGATCGCCATGCGCGGCGAGGGCAGGCCGTAGCGCCGGGCATAGTCGGCCATGCAGTAGAGGGCGGTCGAATAGGGGGTCGGGTTCGCGGTGACCGGAGCGTTGCCGATCGGGCGGGCATAGAGGCCGCCCGGACCCGCCGTCGGGCTGACGCAGGCGCTGAGCGCGAGGGCGCAGGCGGCGAGCGCGGCCGGGACCCGGGCGCGAAAGAGGGGGCGCAACGTCATTCGAAGCCTGTCAGGGTGCCGGTCAGGTCGGTGCGGGCGGTGACGTCGCCCGAGTTGGTCTGACGCGAGTTGACGATGACCGTGTTGTGGCTGCCCTGGACCACGACGTTCAGATTGTTGCCGATGGCGGTGGAGCCGGCGATGGTCGACCCTTGGCCGCCCGCGCCGCTGTAACCCTGGCTGACGCCGCCGGACTGGCGCGAATACGCCGAGGCCCCCGCCTGGATGATGCCGTCGACGATCAGGCGGTTGCCGTTCTGATCCCGCGTCGAGCCGGTCTGAGCCGTGGTGACCGACTGGCGCGCACCGCCATAGCCGTTCTGGAACTGGGCCATGCTGGCGGAGCCCGATACCTGAGCGACCGCGGAGGATGCGGCGAGAGCCAGGGCGATCAGGGCTCCGGTTGTCCGGATCAGGCGCATTTCGACAGGTCCCACGCGAACTCTAGACACGACCGCAGGGCGCGGTCCGCGTGCCAAAATGGGATAGGGTTATTAAGAAGCGCTTGATGTGACGCAGGGGGCTGCGCATTTGGAGGCCATGGAGCCGTCCGACGGCCGATTCGACGGCCCACCCCCCAGAGAGCGAATCTTCAACGTCCCGCTGGTGGCGCTGAGTCTCGGTGCATCGATGCCGGCCCTCTATTGGTTTCAGGAGCGGGCCCACACCTATTGGCTGGAACTGGCGTTTCGCCCGGTCGACCTGGCCGAGGGACGGTATGCCGGGCTGGTGAGCTCCATGCTGGTGCACGGCGGCTGGGCGCACGCCCTGATGAACGCGGTCGGGGCCCTGACCTTCGGTGCGCCCCTGGCCCGGCTGTTCGGCGGCGGAACCGGGGTCGGGGTCTTCCTCGCCCTATATATAGTGTCGGGCGCCGCCGCGACGCTGGGATATGGTCTGTTGCACTGGGGAGGCCTGGATCCCCTGGTCGGCGCGTCGGGCGGCGTGTTCGGCCTGATCGGGGCGGCGAGCCGGCTGCTGGGCGGGCGGGGAAGGGTACTGCCCCTGACCGACGGGGGGGTGATCCGGTCGGCGATCGCGTGGATGGGCGTCAATGCCGTGATCGGTCTGATCGGGTTCGCGCCGGGGGCGGAAGGCGCGAGAATCGCCTGGGAAGCGCACGCCTTCGGCTTCCTGTTCGGCATCCTGGCCATCGGTCCTCTCGCACGCGTGTTCGCCCGGCCCGACGAAAGGTTTGATTCGGCGGCCGGAACGGGTGATCCTGTACCCTGAAGCGGCTTCGGCTCTTCGGCCGTCGGCCGCTCCCAAGAACGACTTATGGGAAGGAGGCCTGATGTGCTGGTCGCGGAGATCCTGAAAACCAAGGGCGGGGAGGTCTTCTCCATCGCGCCCGAGACGACCGTGGCCCAGGCGTGCGCCGAGCTGGACAGCCGAAGGGTGGGCGCCCTGATCGTGTGCGACGGCGACCGCGTGGCCGGCGTCTTCTCCGAACGCGACGTGGTGCGGGCCGTGAAGGCCGACGGTGCCGCAGCGCTGAGCAACCCTGTGTCCGCCTATATGACGAGAGAGGTCGTGTTCGCCGAACCCGGGGAGACGGTCGCTATCCTGATGGGGCGGATGACCGACCGGCGGATCCGGCATCTTCCGGTGTTGAAGGATAAGCGGCTGAGCGGGGTCATCTCGATCGGCGACGTGGTGAAGTGCCAGATCGCCGAGGCGACGCAGGAAGCCGAGCAGCTGAGGACCTATATCGCCGCCGGATGAGCGGCGATCCGCCAGATTCTTCGCACAACTGTCAGAATCCGGGTTGCGGTCCGCAGGGGGCCTCCGTATATCCCCGCCTCGCTCGGAGACGGGCCGGCCGCCCAGGGCCTTCGGACTTCGGTCCGGGGCGCTCAGGACCGGAAGACGGAGGTGATAAACCTCTTGCTTTCGCGGTGGGTTCCCAATAGTCTCCGCGCTTCAATCGAATCGTCGGAAACGATACCAGAGGGAAGCCT